>OLRV01000041.1_pt1 | contig 101794 bp, 98 predicted proteins | sample 1672421 | NCBI WGS metagenome assembly OLRV01 (sample SAMEA3136684, study PRJEB25190) | human gut metagenome | biome: human gut; feature: human-associated habitat; material: faeces | place: Austria | collected 2013
GAAGGATTAAAAGCAAGTTTCTTAGATAAAGGAACTATGATTCATGAATATATTCTTCAACCAGAAGAATTCTGGAATGATTATATTATTTTAGATTTTGCAGTACCTAAAGTAAAGCAACAAAAAGATCTTCTAGAATTTTATTCTACTGCAAGATTAACCGATCCTTTTGCTACTGAAGAAGATATATTATTAATGAGTTATAATGCAGCTTATAGTAATAATAAATCTATCGATAAAAGAATTCAAGAAGCAAAAGAACTAGTAGAATTATACAAAAACTACATTGAATACTTTAGAAATAAAGATAGTAAGAAAGTTATTTCTTTTGCTGATTTGGCTCTTCTAAAGACCATAAAGCAAAATATGCAAGAGCATAAAAAAGCAAATGAGATTTTATTTGCTTATCCAAAAACGTTTGAAGTTCATAATGAATTTCATATAAATTGGGAATTTCCAAATGCTTCTAAGTTAGGAGACTTCCCTTGTAAATCTTTACTCGATAGAGTAATGATTGATCATACAAATAAGAAAGTAATACTCGTTGATATTAAAACTACAGCTGATGTATACAATTTCAGACATTCTATAGAAGAATTTGACTATTGTAGACAATTAGCTTATTACTGGTTTGCAATTTATTGGTATTTTAAAAATGAATTAAAACTAGATTTAGAAGAATATACACGAGAAACATATATAATAGCCGTTCAGAGTCATGATGGTTATGAAGTAAAGGTTTTCAATATTGAAAATCAATACATTGAAGCCAAAGTATGTGTTATTGAAGATGCTATTAAACGCATAGCTTGGCATAAAGATAATGACTTATGGGATCATATAAAAGAATATTATGAAGGAGATGGAGCAGAACTACTATGATTATTAATAAATATACAAAACATAGTATATTTTCACTTCCTCAAATATTTTATGATACCTTTACAAAATATGATTTGAAAAATAGTGAATTTGTAAATATGTACACAAGTGATATGAATAATCCACTACTTTCAAATCATATTTTTTTAGTATTTCATAATACTAAAGCTTACTTAATAGAGAGATTAAAGAAACATAGACTATATTATTGTGATTATACTTTAACAATAGATAGAATTAATTATAGAGTATTTGCCTTTAATAAGGCTTATTCAATTCATTCCATAGTAAACAAAATAGATCTTGGTTTATATGAACGTCTAGGATATCAAGCTAAATTACAAATATTAAATTTTTGGAATATTAGTGTTGATAGTAAAGTTCATGAATACCTATTTAATCCTCTTGCAAAAGTAACAAAACCGGTAGGTGAAAGTATATCACTACAAGATTTAAAATATAGAAAAGCCCCAACAGCAAAAACTGAAGGGGCTTTATTGTAATGGCCGTTAAAATTTTTGTGGCTTTAAAAGTTAAATATTGAAATCATATTATCGTAATACTCCATTTTTGATCTTGGATCTTGTGCTTCCCATATACTTCTTAAAGGAGTGGCCTTAATTAATGATCGTTGGAATCGGTTCATACCCTTGTATGGACCTTTTTTTATCTCCTGTGTAGGATCATTCAACATCATTGTAGTTAAGTCACCCCAACATTGTAAAGTGGACCATGCAGCAGTAGGAGTATTAAGTAAGTTAATTACTTCAATAGGTAATATGTTACCACGTGTCTCTAATGAAGCTCTTAGAGTAAGATACGCTGCTTCTTGTTTCCACCAATTACGTTTGTCATCATCTGCCATCGCTCTTACTAAAGAAGAAATGATCATAAAACCTACTGTGGAAAATAAAACTTCATAAGTAACTCTTTTAAGACATCCTTTTTCGAAATCGTCCAATTCATCATAATGATTTTGATATAGTTCCTTTAATTGATCTATTTTATTCTGATTAAAGTAATGTCTATATACATATTTAACTGCAGCTGGTACTTGAGCTTCGCTCCACATGCCTGTAGAATAGTTAAATTGACGTTTAGTTAAGAACTTAGTTTGTAAGTTAACCAAAATAAAGTTACGGAAGATAAGTAATAATTGTCCAATTACAGTTGCATGTAATTTACTTCTATCCAAGTCTGTTAATTGCGTGTCAATTCTGGTACCTACTTGTTTTGCCGTATTTCTAACTTTGTTTATAGTAGCTTCATCGAGAGATTTAGCGTACTCTGGTTTTATTACTAGTTTGTTGTTTTTAACTTCAAATGCATCATAAAAAGTTACACTTAGAGTATTCCATTTGGCATTGCCTTCCTTTTTACTCTTAAATCTTCTTAGGAATTCGTTTTTATTTAAGAATTTACCAGATTCAGGATCATATTTATAGTATAGACCAATTGCCAATGCCATTTTACCTTTTGTTACATAATCTGACATTTCATGTCCAAAATACCAGAAGTGTTGATTTAATGCTCTTAAAAATCTAGATTGATTAAGTTTACTAAAGGTTTGAGCATTTTCTCTTACTACACCTAAATACTCCATATAACATAGAACCTTGTCTTTGTTGTTTGAATGACCTATGTTCTTTATTGCATTCGCATATGACGGTATAATTAATTTTGTTGCTTGTGCAAGTTCCTTATTTCCAAAGTATACACCAGAGATTGCTTCGAGTCTATTTTGTATCTTGTTTGTAATAAGACCAGTAAGAATCACATTCATATTTTGAGCTATGCCTTGTATTCTAGTGTATGCAGCTAAATTAGCAGCTAACTTACCAACACTTACTGTCACATGTTTGCCTTTTGGTAAAGGAACATCTAATTCTAATGCATTCTTTTCCATACCATATACCAATTGATCTAGTACAGATTTTAATTTATCATATGTCTTACTTTCCAAACCTTGTATTCTACCACCCTTCTTATCGGTAAAATCTGTACGACTAACAAAATCAAGAGCTACTTCTAATTCTGGGGCAATTTCACTCATTTGTTCATAATTTTCTGCCATTTTGTAATAAGCAATGACAGATCCTACTATATCGTTTGTTAAAGCGTCTGGATTTGATAACATCTTAATATACCTAGTAGGTATAAGTTTAACAAGTGACCCATCTGATCGTTTAGCATTTTCCAACATATATGCATTATCATCATCCTTTACGGTGTAAGTATCTTCTATTGCATACGCTAACCCCTTTAAAATATTGTCCTTACTTCGGATTTGTGTCCATGCCCCACCTTCTATTTGTGGTAGTCTATATTTATTTTCATACTTTAAGAATTGAATCTTAGAATTTGATAATTCCATTACATCAACAAGTTTATCGTAAAGCTTTTTTAAGTTTGAATCAGAAGTTATTTTACGATAATTTGCACTGTTGTCATACAATTCAGGATTTGGAATTCTTGTTTCTCCACGATCTGCATATTTAGTAAATCTTTTATCGTAGAAAGGTGATTCTTTATCGATTTCAGACCAAGATCTATTAGGTACTTTGCGCATGTATTTAGATCTTAACTCTTTCTTCGGAACTAATTTCTTCCAAAAGGAAGCTGGTACAAGATTTCCTTCATAGTCATATCTAGCATTTATAGAAACCCACGCATTATATTCAGCTTGACCTAATTTTTCAACTCTTTCTAATTCTTCATAGAATCTAGGGTTTACTTCCCATTCAGCTATGTCCATTACTTTGGATTTCTTTGATTTATCACGAGTTTTCAAACTTTCCTCAGAAATCAATTCATCATAAGTATTAATCCACGACTTTACTTGGTCAGGCATGCTATCAACATCTACTTTACCATCTTCTCTGGTGTAAAGTCTTAACATGTTCTTTCTAGCCGTTTCATATAGTATTTGATCATCAGATTTATTTGTGTTTGATGAAAGAGTTTTAATATCGTCCCAGAATTCTTCAATTATTTGATCAACTGTATTGCGTTGTTCCCACTTAGCAAATTTCTCTGGACTTAAATTCTTCTTTGCCTTTTGTAGAGCTTTATTAAACTTTTCCATATTTGGAGTATAATGTAATTTCTCTCTTAATTTTTCATTATACTCTCTCATTTCTATTGCTATTTCTTTATCTAATCCAACTTTTACTGAACCATCTGGATAATATGGATTAGCTAAATTTCTACGTCTAGTTTCTAACTCTTGTAATTTTAGATAATCTTCATCGGATAAATCTTCTCTGTGGTAATCTCCGTTCTTATCAACGGTAGTACTTAACAATAGGTTTATTTCCATATTTATGGAATCTCTACGAGATCTTGCTTCTTCACTAAGACTGTTAGTTAGCTCGTAATACTCTGGAGTAAACTTACGAATTGTATGTTTAGCTTCCCAATCATTATTTGCTTTATTCCATTTCTTTAGTTGCTCTGGATTCAATAAACCAGGCACTTCAGCAATATCTTTATCTCCAAATCCTAACTTTTCGGCTAACTTTTTTTGATGTTCCAAGTAATCTTGATAGTGTTGACCGTAATTTAAGTCTCTTGTTATAAAGCCTGTTTTATGACCATCTTTATTTTTTTCATGCATATAAGCTAACTTAGATTTATCTACATGTGATAGTATTTCTACAAGCTCTTTACCTACTTCTAGTTCTTTTTCAGCAACATTATTTTTAGTATTAACTATCTTGTTAAGAATTATACGTACTAACTCACTATTAGAATATTGTGTATTACCTGCCCACTGATCCCATAGATTTATATCCACATCACCTTCATCTAATATTTTTTTAAGATGATCTATAGTAAATGAACCGGCTTTAGTTGCTTCTCTAATAAAATTATCTTTAGCAACAATGTCTGCTAAATTGTTATAGTTTCTTACTAATTCATAGTAGTCACCTACAGTCCTTTTTAAGTTTTGTTTTGTATCCTCAACTAATTGAGGATCATTTAAATAGTCAAACGTAGATTCATCATCCAACATGTTCTGGATATTAGTAGCAATGTTGCCATAAAAACCAATATAACCTTTCTTTATCATATCTAATTCTGCAGAAGTTATATCTAGCGGGTTATTGTACTTTTGGTTTTCATTTACTTTGGTTTGTAAAGCCTTTACTTCATTTAATGCAGATATTACATCACTTGCCATATAGTCTACAAATTCAAAAGTAGCTTGATCGTTTTCCAATTGATTTAATTTAAATTCCAATGCTCTTAATTCATCTACTTTCTTACTGTCACTATATTTCGCATATTGAATGTCTTTTATTCGCCTTGTCAAGGCTTGAATAAGTTTATTATACGTTTCATGTATTTTTTTTGGAACGTATGATGGGTTGTTTATTTTATCTGAATTATTTAATAACACATCTATAGATACTTCTCCATCATTATTTAATACAATGTTTCTTATCTGTCTAAATTGTGCAGAATATATTAATGACTTTGTTCGTATAGCTTCTTTCTTATTACCATTAAAATGATTAACTAAATCTGAAAATAGCTTAGATGGCTCCCCATTGGGAGCCTTATCTAAACCATAACCATTGTTTTCGGATAACACATAATATGCAGCATTTTCATTACCCAATATCTTTGTATATTGCTTTAGTAAAGCTGCAACCTCTTTATTTTTAACATTTAAACACTGCATAATTATTCACATTCTTTTCTACGTTGTTTACCATTTGCTGTTAACTCATCAATTGAATCCTGCAAAGATGCATTTATTGCTTGTTCTTCTGTAGCTGGTTCAAATTCTATATCGTCTAATAAATCTTCTTCGGCTATTTCATTTCGCATAGAAACTTTCTTCTTATTCTCTGCTTCTGAATTTATTATAACAAAGTTTTTAGCACGTGACACAGCTACATATCTCAACTCGTTTCTTAACTGCATTACATCTTTACCATAACCAAACGTATCAATTTCATTGGAGAGTATTAAAACTTTACTGTACGTACTACCTTGTGATTTCCAAACAGTTTGTGCATATCCATAATCAATTGCTTTTCTAATTTTTAACCTGCCTTGATTGTCTTCTAAATTCTTGGTAATGTTTAATTCATTATCAATGTTAAACGCCATTTGAACTAAATCTCTATATTTAGATATTTGCCCATTTTGTTTAGCTTCTTTAGCCATTTTCCACAATCTATCTTTATATTCTACTACTTCAAATAGCTTAGAATCTGGTTCATTTTTGTCAATTACAGTAAGTTGAAAGTCATCCATAATAGTACCACCAGTCGGTCTAATTGATAAATTGAATGCTTTAAATTCTATATCCCCTTTATCGGTTTTGAATTTAATGTTGGTATCCTTTACACTTTGAACTATATAATCTCCAGAGTTTATTAATCTATAAGATCCATCGGGTTTTCTGAGTTTGTTTGAATACCCCATTATAATATCACCTTTTACAAATGGTTTAGCAAATTTTCCATATCTCAAAGATCTAATCTTTGAATTATATGTAGATGCTGCAGCATTTGTAGCAGTCAATACTCTAAAATGTAAAGGATCAGCATTGAACTCTTCAGAAGTAACAATCTGTTTCAGGTTTTTATCTATAATTGCATCATCCGAAGTGTACAATACTCCTTGACCTTTATCATTTATATCAGTTTGGTAACTCAATCCTTCACCTCGTCTAAGTCTGGTGGCTTCTTTTAAAATAGGATTATCACCAGTTCTTTCTACTTTGGTTAAAGTTATTTGAGGTACTCCATCAGATGTAAACACTTTAGAAATATGATCTGATTTTACAGGCCTCAATTGTGCAGAATCCCCAACATATATTACACTACCGTTATGTTTAGCTACAATTTCTTGAATATATTCATACAAGCCATCTTGTACCATTGAAGCTTCATCAATGATAATTAATTGACCTGGTTCGTATTTCATTTGATTCTTGGCTCTAAACTCCAGTTCTCTTAAATCCAATGAACCTTGTTCCATTGCTATATCTGTATCTGGAGTAAATCCAAATAGAGCAGAAAGCGTATATACATTAGCATTAGGATTATTTTGTTTAGTTATAACATTTGCTCTATGAGTAGGAGCAGTATATACAATGTTGCCTCTACCAATTCTATTATTCAACCACTTACTAAATATACCAATGATAGTAGATTTACCTGTACCAGCATAACCAGATAAAGTAATTTCGGTTCCACCATCTTCAATAAACTTCTCTAATTCATATAGAGCTGATTTCTGTTGATCATTTAATGAGAATGGTAAATTGATCTTAAACCCATCATTAAACGTAAATACGTACTCTTCTTCTACTTTCTTAGCTTCTTCAACTGCTTTTGGTAAATCTTTTGCAAGTAAAGCAGCTTCATCAGTAAAACCAAATTGATTAGCATAATCTAAGAATTCCTTAGTAGTATCAGTATATGTATCTTTTGTAACAGTTACATTTTTATCAGTTTTGGTTGACTCACTTATTATAAAGTTACCCAAAGTTTTTGATGTTTTGTCACTTAAAGGAATTACCTTGGTATCGGAGGTACTAAGTACAGGTGTGATAGGTTGTTCAGATGCATTTAGTTGTACTGGAGACTGTTCATCAATTTGTGGTTTATTATACTCAAAGTTATCCAGATATTGTTGATATGCCGCTTCTGCATCAGCTTCACCTTTTTGAGTTTGATAGTCTTTAACCCATTCTTGATAAGATAATGGTTCAGTTGCTTGTTGAGTTTTAACCGTTTGCTGTATATTAGCAAACATGTCTGTGTTAAATTCACCAGCTTGATTAAATGCCTTTGCTTGTAAGCTAGCTTTTACCGGAGTAAGATCAGTAACCCAAGTTATTGGTTCTTCTGGCATAATTTCATAACCCTTTGGTACAACATTATTGTACTTTAAAACTGATTTACTACGACCATTTTCTATTAATACATTGCCTCTATATGCAATTCCCTTTTTATTAATTAATCGATATACTGGAGCTTCATCTTCATTAATACCTATATATTCATATAAGAATGTTGTTCTAGGATCATTATTTCTATCTAATTTTACTTTTTTAAATGGTGGATATATAGGTTGACCATTTTGATTGAATGAAATTATAGATTGAGACTTTTTATCATATATAATGCCAGGAATTTGTACTTCTACTCCTTTCTTGTTTACTACAGTAAAACCACTATCTTCGTGAGGTAACGCCCTGTATACAGGTCTACCTTCTTCTTCAATAGTTTCTCTACTAGAATCTAATACGTAATAATCAATAGTAGGAACTACGTGGTCGTTCCACCACAAGTCTTTTATTACTTGGAATACTTTAATATCTTTAACTGCATCATCAGGATTTCGTTCTAAATCTCTAATGTAATCAAAATAACCTATTTCCTCTCTGATTGAATTAGGTACATATCTAAAGATATTATTCTTACCAAATGCATCACCAGAAGTATAGAAAGCATACAATGCAAGATCTTTTGCAAAATCTCTTATTTCCTGATAATCACTATCCCACAATTCCTCCCAAGCTCTAATGATCTCATTTTCTAAGTTATTATCACCACTCTTGTTTGGTTTGTAAGCAATAAAATCAGGACCATTTAATTCAGTTGTATCTTCCTTTGGTCTACTAAAGATGTTATTAATAAGTACATTTTCAAATGAACCATCACTACTTAATAAATCTGGATATTTGCCACTTCTTACATCAGATTTAATTCTATCCAATCTCTTAGAGATACTATTTGGACCACCTAACAAACTACTGAGCTTTATTCCATTTTCAGCTAAATACTTATTAAAGAAACCAGCTTTATACGTAGCTTCCATACTTCTGGTAATATTATTAATGTATGTATCATCACTAATTGCATAACCTTTAGTATAGAATTCTATTAATGTTCTTAAGTTTTCAAATTCTGGAGTAAGTCTAATCATTGTGTTTTGGAAGGCAATTCTAGGGAATATTAATGCATCTTGCATTTTCTTACCTAAGAATGTATTTGAGAATACCTTTATAGGATCTTCAAATACTTGTTGCTCTACCATGAATTGTTTCCATTTATCCAAGAATGCACTTTGTAAACCAAAATTATTACCAAAGCGCTTAGTATCAATTTGAGACAATGTAGTTAATTCAGACAAAGATCTTGAGAACGGATTAAGTTCTTGATAAGTCTTCATAATGAGCAACTGATTGTAGTACCAATCAAATGTTTCTTCTTTTTTCAATTGCTTCTTTAAGTAATTGACATCGAACATCTTTTCTCTTTGTTTAACACCTACACCTTTATCATTCAAAAAGTCTAAAAGCTGATCATATTTACCTTTAGATAAAGATTTTGCTTTCTCAAAATATGTATTCCAAATAGTTCTATATGCTAGACTTTCAGGATTTTTGTTTTGTGTATCTACATTATAAAAGCCAGAGTATTTGTCATATTCTATTGCAAAGTCTTTTAATATTTGTTGAGGTAAGAAATAGAATGTACTTTCACCTTTACCAGATCTTATCAAGAAGTTAGTCATATTAAATGTTAACTTCCTTACATTCAATCGAATGATGTATGGATCTTTTGCAACGTCCACATGAGCATTGATTAATGCTGATAACCAGTCAAGGATATTAATCTTATTTCTATCATTACTCTGGATACCATACAAATTGCTTATGCCATAGTCTCTTAAAATTTTATTTGGTTTAAATCTTAGTTTAACCAATTGAGTAAGAACTTGATGAGCATTTGCTAATGCAAATGGACCAATACCAAATTTACCACCATTCAACTCCGCTTTAGTTCTACTTTGGAATGTTGGAGTAGCATAATACAATTGAGATTTACTTGTACGTTTACCTTGACCGGTTATTGTATCTACTTCTTTAAGAATTGTATCCTTCAAGTAATCTGTTACTGTATCCAGTGGTTGTCTGGCTTCTGCAAAGTTTAATGGATTAGAAATAACTGATATATACATATCAAGAAGCATGTTTTCATTTGCTTCTTTTGAATTTGCTTCAAAGTCAGTTTTACCATTATATTTTTCATAAACTTTACGAACTATGGTTTCGTCATCTAAACCAGCTTCTCTAAGTCTATTAGTATAATCTTCCTTAGTCTCAAATTTGATTCTATTACCATTCTTATCATAGTTATATCTAGCAACGAATAATTTATCAATATCGAAGTCAGAACCAGTAAGAGATGTGAACTCATCAGGTAATGTAATAGTATCACCAATTTGTTCAGGATACAAATCTACCACTTTAAGAGCTGCAGTTGATGCTTGACCTTGAGCAGGGATACGATAACCCATTGCAAGAGCTTTAGAATTCGGACCAACAATATCATGATCTATCAACCACTTTTTAGCTTCACTGAAAGTCTTTTTATCGTAATCAGGAATTATGTGTTTCAATAAGTTAATTGAAATAACACAATCCATAGTACCATCAGTGTTTGCAAATCTTAGCTTTCTTTCATTTTGTGCGTCTGAAGTTACAGCAATTCTATTGTACAATATTGAAGACATTTGAATAAACATACCACCTGGTAAGTTAGTATCAACAATTGACTTATTCAACATTGATATAAGACCACTTTCTATCCAAGAGTTATCAGATAAACCAGAAATTGGTGCAACAGTTTCACCATTTTCAACATCCAAACCATTAATAACATTGTCATTCATGTTTGAACTTAAAGCTTTGCGTTGCATAATTTCAGCAAATCTTTGTACACTTACTTGAGGTTTATCTGGAGTAATATCAAAATCTCTTTCTATCTCTCTTCTACCAGCTTCAGTAATGGCATTGTGAGCACCGTTAAAATTATTAATCAACTCATCACCATTATATACTTTACCATCTGGTGTAGTATATTTCCATGCACTTCTGATATTACCCATGGCAGCTTTTTGTGCTTGAGATACAAACATTTGTCTTTCTGCATGGTGAGGATCAGTAATTAACTGGCGTCTAAAGTTAGTTAAAGACTGTTTGTGAGTAGGCATTGACATCAAACTGTCCATGTCTATTTCTTTATTAGTCTTATCTTTATAGATTCTTGATTTAACTTCTTTAGCCCTTTGTCCTACTTTTACTGCGGAATCAAAAGCAAGCATATGGATATTACGTGATTGCATAACTTCCAATACTTTACCCATGTCCCCAGTAGAAAAGATACGATGTACAGGGAACATTGCCATCTTATCAAACACTGGTATATCCCTTTTAGCACCTACATCGTAGTGATCACCAAAATACATGAATTTCAAAGGCTTCAATGTAACAGCTAATGCTTCGGCATATGTATCCATATCTGCTTCGAGATCTGCATTTGAATCATTAAGTAAATCAAATGCTTTTGCTACTTGTGGTGTCCATCCATCTACTCTACGTACTAATTCTTTGTAAAACTCTGGGGATATTAATACTGTAGCATCAGTTTGATTTACTTTGCCTTTAGGGTTAAGATAGCCATCAAATTTATCTCTTACTATAAGATTAGCTGCATCTTCTACATCATTGGGTAAAGCTTCAGAACTATCATAAGTTCTAATTGCTTCATCTAATGTCATGTCATGCATTTCCTGAAGTAAGCGTATAGCCGCAGATCTTTTAGCATACTCTGCAATTCGATCAGCTTGTCTACTTACGATAACATTATCTGATAGTGTACCTACGTTCACTTCAGTGAGGTCTGCCATTGGGTTTCCTTCTTCGTAATCTATTCTTGGAGTAACACCAGTAGACAATACTTCACGTAGACGTTTAATTTTATCTACAGGATTTTTGTAGTAGGCTGGATCTTTTATAAAAAGTTTCTCAAATTCAATTACTGAAGAAATGGTATTAGCAAAATAATTACCAATCATTTCAGCAGCACCAAGATTTTCGCTATAATTAGAAACTGTTGCAGATTTTTTATAATGTGATGATGCTTCTTCTAATGCCTTCTGTGGTAATGCTAAACTCGTTACACTAGCTATTTTATTACCATCCCATTTAATTATACCTAATTCTTGTGCATAATTTAACTCATCTTTAAATGCATCCCATAGGTAGTTATTCATCAGATTTGCTTTCTCAGCATTACTGAACTTATTCCAATTATTTCTTATTTGAGAAATAATAGAAGTTCCATATTCATTACCACCAAGATCTTCTGCTAGGTCTAATGCTTCGTTAAAGTTCGAAAAATCTTTTTCAAATTCAATACCATTTAATGTAGGTCTTTCTTTCAATTTAAAGAATCCGTTGAAGTATCTGAATCTATAACCGTTTCTGTTTCCAGTGTCATAGTTCTTTATTTTTTGTTCTTCAGTCAAATTCTTCTCATTCTTGTAATTAAATTCAATGGTATCTAATTCAGTTTCAAAGTAATTGATAAATCTTTTAAGAATTTGAGCATCGAACTTTATTTCACCATTGCTTACATCAAATGGATTTTTGAAGTTATTTATTGCAGTACCATACAACGTATTATATGTTTGAGAATCACCCATAGTAGGTAAGATAATTCTACCTGCTCTAGTGAATGTCATCTTAGCAATATAGTCTTCAAGAGGGGATATTTCTGTGTACTTACGTCCTTTATCTGCACTACCTTGTTCTTTAAAATAAACAAGAGTTTCAAATCCTATTTTACCTTTAGCATCTGCATTATTATATAAATTTGTTAACAATACAGAACCCTTGAAGTAATTAGGATTGGTATTATTACCAGTATTGTATAATACTTTGGTAAGTGCTTCTACTGTTGCTGGGTCATTATCCAATCTTTGAACCATGTCAGACAAATAATTGTGTTCTGATATAGGATACAACAATTTACCATCAGTAGATAATACTGATAATTCATCAGAAGAAGGATGCAACATTGCATATGTCTCAGCGAGTCTTCCTAAGAATTTAGAATCAGCATAATACTTTGTAATACTTCTATTGTATTGACCAGGAACTACACCACTTTCTTGAATCTTTGCTAAATCCTTTACTTTGGAATTAAAGAAGAAATATATACCTTTATTGGATCTATCTGATAACATTGAAACTAATGACTCAGTAGAATCTGAATTATAATATTCCTTAGTAAGGAAAGAATTTAGTGACTCTAAATCAATTTCTACTCCAACTTTATTAAGTAAATCAACTATCTTATTCTTAATAGTAATTAACTTCTCTGGTACATACTCTTTATAAGTTTGACCATTTACTAGTTTCTTGTTAGGTGTAGTTTTGTATTTTTCTACAATCTTTATTATTTTATTGAATTCATTGTTGATTTCTCTAGCTACGAATTCTTCAGACTCACTAACTTTTGCTTTAAATAAGTTATCAGAAGTATCTAATACACCACTGTTTGTTATTAAATTGTAATTCCAACCCTCTAATATATTTTTAGATACTTTATTTGCATTTTCATCTTTAACATACAAGTTAGTTTGTTCATTACCGTTTTCATCTTCAACTTTTTCTGATAAAATACCAACTAACTTGTGTCTAGCTTTACGGAATGTGTTTCTAAACTGAGTTTGTAAATTCTCTCTTGCTATTTTTTGAACTTCGTCTTCTTGAATACCTTTCTTTTGTACATATTCATTCGTAATCTTGTATAATTCATTATACAAAGTTTTAAATAATGGTGTTACTTTAGCAAGTTTTGCACTCTTGTCCATCATTCCTTTGAATGTGTTTTCAGAGTGAATTTCATTAATAATGGTATTCCAAGATTTATCAAAGTCGACCATTAGAGGTAAGCCTGTAACAGGACTCTTTATTGCAGCAACACCTTGTACTTTAGTCACAGTGCCATCAGGATTTGTTTTTTGTTTCATGACAAATTCTGTTCTAGGCATTGTTGCAATGAAAATCTTTATAGATGCAAGAGCATTATCTTTAACTGAAACAGCTAATTGTTCTTGAATGTAGTTAGCCATCTGATCACCTACATCATTACCAACTGCTTTCTCATCAATCTCTGCATCAATATTTTCCTGCTTATCCACTGCTCTTATTTGATACTCATTTAATTTATTTATAATTTCTGGTTTAAATACAGTATCAAATGTATTGTATATTTCATTTCTAACTTCCCCTTGCTCCTTAGTAATAGTTTCTTTTTCAACTAACTTTGCTGTTATTTCTGGTTTTAATGCAGCTTTCAACACTCCGTAATTAAGATTCTGTAAATCATCACGCAATCTTACATTATTTAATGTAAATAAAGCACCTACAAGTGAATTTACAGTTTCTTTAAATTGTGTGTTATTAATGTTTTTAAATTTATGACCTCTTACCTTAAATGGGGCACCTGCACCTTTATATGCAGCAAGAAATTCATTTACAGCAGCTGAATTTTGTTTAGATCTATTATAATAACCAGAAGCGATTCTATTAAAAATATTATCAATGCTGGTATCAGTTCTCCAAACCCATTTACTTATGAAATTCTTAATAGCTTTCCAAGCTCTTTTAAGAAGATTTAATTCAGGATCTACTTTATTCAGCATATACTGCCTAAAGTCTTCTGCTAAAGCTTCCTCTACTTGTTTATCACTTCCAACAAAACCAGTTCTATTTCTATAGAATTCATAAATTTTCTTTCTTTCCTTTGGAGAAATAGTTAATAACGATACTCTATGGAATGCTTCATGATACAATGTACCACGTTCTGCACCTTTCCACAGTATGGTAGAATCTTTTCTGACAAGACCCATAGCATATTCATTACCACCAAGTGCAATAGCATCTTCAACGATATGTAAAGAATCTTCTGGTAATCCTAATTTATTTCTAAACCATTGAATTTCTTCTGGAGTTACTACTTCTGATATGTTACCTGTAACTTTACGAGTAGGTATATCAAAGTCTTCATCAATACCTAAGCTCAAAGGATCTATTTCTCCATCATTAATTATTTTCTTTACATATGATTCTTCTTTCGAAGATGGTTCCGTATTTGTAGAATTACTTAATTTTATGTCTGGATGATTTAGCAAAAATTCTACAAAGGAACTGTGTGTTTTTTCTTCATTTATCCAATATTCATTTATATCCGATACATTGAAATTCTCAAGATACCATTTTGCTACTTCTCTAGAATTTCGATCTGTAACATCTTTTGCTCTATCTTTTTTGAATTTTTCAGAGACCAGATATTCTTGTAGTTTTTTGGGCACTATTTCATTAACTATTCGCTTTCTTTGATCAGGATTTAAAGGTACATCATAAAATGCTTGATGTTCTTCATTCCAAGAAGAAGCATTCCAATGTTTTCCATCGTATTCGAGTATACCTTCATTTCCATTTAATTCAAATACTATTCTAGGAGCAATATCATCTGCTCCAAAGATTACTTGTTTTACAACATTAGGAAAATTTTTGAAGGTTCTAGTAGATAATTCATAAATTTCACTTCTCTGTGCTTGAGTTAAATAATAATCATCACCTTGATCAAAAAGCTCAGTTACCGGAATATACCCAGAATAATTTAAATTTGTGATTTTATTTTCAACAGCTTCTTTTACTTCAGGATTATTGATCTTTCTTGGTATCTTTTGAACATCTTCAGCATATGCGAAAGAATCTTTAAATAGTTGATCATCTAAGTCACTTCTTATTATACCAGCTTTTTCTAATACTCCCATAGTATAAACTGGAGTAGAAGAAATGAAGTCATCCTTAGTAAAGGATACGCCTGGAATAATATCAAGTGAGTCAATAGAATTATGATTAAAATAATCATATATTGAAGGTAATGCCTCTTTTACTGGTCTAAAGAAATTTTTTCTAGCTACACGCCAATGGAATCCCATTAATGCTTCAGCTATGTCTTTTTTATCCTGAGTAGATAAGTTACCAATATTGAATGTTTTTTCACCAATTACCAAATTACTTTTATCATCAATATATAACTGCTTTTCTTTTAACCAATCAAATGTTTTATCTGCAGTAGTTACTTTAGTAGCATCTCCAAATCTAACCATGAAATCAATTAATTCTCCAGCAATGATTCCTGTATCTCCATATTCAGAATTAGGATTAGCACCATAATTAATTAACAAATTGGCTAAGAATTCAGCTTGTTTTCTATCAAATCTTTGAAGAGTTAATTGTAACGGTAGCATTTGATTTGATAAAGTATTGGATTTTGGTGGGTAAATAAACAATTGTCCACTACCTCCTTTACCAGGTAATTTCTCACCATTGGCTCCTATTATATCAGAATCTTTTACAATACCATCACTTATACCAAATGTTACTTTTTCTGGAGTAATGTCAGTAATTTCTGTTGGTACTTCTAACCCTTTTACTTCATGAATTGGTCTGAACACTGCTCTACCATCTTTTCTAACAACATTAGGTATTCCTTTGGTTCTAACTATTGTGCTAGGTACTACAGCTTCATCATTTGTTGCAGACTCTATTGTAGAAATTACTGCATTTCTAAATCTACGTAAATCTGCTATAGATAAATCATTAGCATTATTAATAAGATTAATATCCTCTTCTGTAAGCCTTTCTTTAGGTATGCTAGATAATTTTGCTGCTAAGAAAGTTCTAGCTCCAGAAGGAGTTTTCAAAGCCATTGCATAATCGCCAGTGCCATGATGAATTAACATTATTATAGATGCAGAATCATATGTACTAGGATCATTTTCTTTATATGGTTTATGCCCCTTTTCTGTATAATCTTTATTTATAACAAACTCACAGAAACTATCATTAAAAAAGTTTGGATCTTTTATTCTCTCTGCTAATTCCTTGCCTGGCTTGGTACCAGGATAAATAGGCGTTGTAGCATCAGGATTAAAGAACAGTGTATGAGATACCTTATCTTGTACTAATTCTTCCATTTCTAAAGATTCATCCAAATCTCTAGTCTCAGAGTCCATATCTGCTCTTCTGTTCATTTTAGATTCTGTAGCAATCTTCTTACGGGCCCATTTTACTTGAGATTCTTCAGTTACTTCAGGATTAGAATTGTTATATGTTTCAGATACTTTCTTATCTTCCTCATCAGAAACAGCTTCAGAGTTTGCAAAATCTATTAAAGCTTTTTCATCAGCTCGTTCAAATTCTATTTCATCTTCTTCATCTTCTTGAGTTTCAACAACTGGTTGAGGTTTAGATTTAGGTTTGCTTTCAGCATCTTCTGTTTCCGGCTCTTTTTTTTCTCTTACTTTGGCTAAAGTTTCTTCAAACTCCTTACTTAACTCTTCTAATCCTTTAGTAGGAAATTCTTCATCTTCTTTTACTTCCTTCTCTACTACTGGTATTTTAGTATCAATGTCAGAAGTAGCCCTGTCATCCATAATAGGAGTTTTTGGAGACGTTGCCTTTTCTTGCTCTACTTCAGTAGCTACTTGATTATCTACTTGAGTTTCATTATTAGTAATAGGTTGTTGATCATCACTTTGATTAGCTGCTTCTCTAGACATCTCTTTTGCAGATTCTGCTTCAACAACATCCTTTGCATTTTCTTCTACTATTTTTGATGATTCATCTGAATTGTTTATATAATTATCAATTCTTTCTTTTATCTTTTTACCTATCTTCTTTTTTGATTCATTAGAAGCGTTGTTGAAGTTTATAAGTTTACCATCTTCCAAAGTATTGCCGAATATTTCATTCATCTTATGCTCAGCTACCAAAAGGTCATGATTTGCAATCATTGTGTTGACATAACTATCAATACCTTTGTTAACCAAATTTGGAGTGGCTATGAAGTTTGAACTGAATCTAGTACCTTCTGATAATTGATTTAGTTTAGCATCTATGTCTTTTAATATATTAGGTATTTCTTTTGAAATAGATTTACCAACAGCATTTGATTCATTCGTTATACCAAACTTTTGTTGATTTTCTTCTGGCTTAGATTCGAGTGCTGTTTTTAATTGTTCTAATGCTTGCTTTTGAATGTTTAACTTAGTTAATGCAACGGCAGTAAGCTTCTCTTCTGGAGAATAATGATTTAACATTTGATCATTTTCCAAAGTAGTATAGAAAGCATTGTCTGCCTCTTGTGCTTGATTGGCATTGTCAAGCGCTTCTTGTGCATCTATTGTAGCCAAGTGTTGCAATCCAATTAAAGTATTATATTCAGTAGTTCCAGGATTGTATCCAATAGTCTTACCAATATTTTGGTTTACTTTAGATTTAGATAAACTGAAAATGTTATTTGCAGTAGCTATTTCATCATTTAAATCTTGTTCAGTAATACCTTCTGGCAAATTATACTTATAATTTTCAAGTACATCAAGTACATTCTGTTGATAATTCAACTTTTTATTTGCCATTTCAGAGTATGACATAGCTTTGATCATCGCATCTTTTTTACCAATGTGATCTGCAACTACGTCTCTTACAAAAGAATTGGCAGTCATATCTTTGTAAGTCTTTAACCCAGAATGATAAGCAATTGTAGGTCCACCCATGTATAAACCTAATGCAAAACCACCTTTTACATCATTCCAAAATTGTGGATCATTTGCTAATTCAGATTCAGTATCTATTCCAGACAATATTTTTGCAGTACGATAATTTGCATCAGCTAAACCCATCAAAGATTGAAAAACGCTGCTAGACTTTTTATCATACTTACCAGAAATATAATCATAATCAAATATGTCTTGGTTAGCTTCTTCAAATGCTTCTCCAGTAGCAGAAAAACCTAGTCTACCTAAAGCTTTAGCGGCTTGCAAACTAGCATTCTTTACTGGGGAATTGTATGCAAGTCTAGCATTAAACCCAGTATAAGCGTCTATAAGTTTGTTATATTTACTTGCTGCAGCTTCGCTTAATTTCGTACCTGTTTTTAACAATGGGTTTAAAGCAGTTTTAATTGGAGCTGTTATTATTTTACCCATAGCTTTGCCAAGAGGTGCAAATACTAAGGCAGATTGAGCAACATCCATAGCAGATAATGCCATGTTATTATCATAAACTCTTTCTAATCCATCTTTTAAGGATCTTTTGGCATTTGCTAGAGTTGCATCATTTATGTTTATCTCTCCAGATATAACTCTATCTATTATCTCATCATCAGAGATCTTAGAAACATCTATATTGGGGTCTTGTTGTTTTAACTGGTTTCTACCAATTTCAGCATATTGTTTAATGTCAATACCTTGTTCCTTTAAACTATCTTCAATTCTAGATCTATACGCACCATATACTTGAGCTAAAGATTCTCTATGTCTACTGTATATATTACCAGCAACACTAGCTGCAGTAGCTGCAATTGCACTACCCCACCCAATTAAATTAGATGCAGCACCAATTCCAGGGACAGCGTTCAATGCTCCAGTAGTAGCATAATGTCTACCTAACCATAAAGCTCCAGTAGCTAAAGCATCTGCAATATAACCATTAACAGTTGCCATAGAAGAACCTGTTAAACCTGGACCAGCGTATAAGAAATAATCTGGGGAATACCAAGGTTTATCTTGAGCTCTTTGTTCCTTTATTCTAAATTCAGAAGACGGTGTATAATTTTCAGATCTTTCTCGTAAGTTAGAGTATATATTATTTATTTCTTCATTTACTTTAGATCTTTCTTCTTCCCACGATTTTCTAGAATTACTTAGATATTCAATTCTCGCATCAATGTTATCACCTTCTTTTTCACCATATTTAGACAAGATGCTATCGTATTGCTCTTGTCTATCTGCTAATGTTCTTTGGAGTTGAAAGTATTCAGATATTGCATTTTTGTATTCTTCAGAATTCTCATCCAAAGTAGGAATAGTATTTTCAAGATTTTTAAGCTTTTGCTTATCACTAAGAAAATTTAATTCATAATCAATATCATCTAATACGGGATTTATATCCTTAGCTAATTTAGCTCTTTCCGACATTAGATTGATTTGATCTCTACTATTCATAAAAGTGGTCCATGCATCTTTTAAGTAGCTCTTATCTTTAAGAGTTTCCTCTGGATTTTCTTTGTCCAATAGATACATTTCTTCATAATCATCAATTGGTGTTTGTTCCAATTCACGATCATATCCCGTTTTAATCTTTGTTAAAGGGGAATGCTGGGCGTTTACTTGTCGTATAGCCGCAGTAGTAGCATTGGTTTTAGAAGGTATTAAACCAGCATTGTATTTGTCTAATATAGATGTTTCCATATATTATTGTAACAGATTAAGCATAGTTTGATAAAGTTCGATATCAGAAGAATATGATTCGTTATATGAACTATCATATAAATCATTTTGTAGTTTAGACCCACCATGTTCTTTATTGACTTCTTGATCAAAAGTCATTCTTGTCATACCATGTGGATCAATTGGTTCCATTGCATCAAATGTAAAGTATTCTCCAGTAAGAGCTGCACCACCTCTGGTGTCAGAGTGACCCCATGCATCTTCCACACTTTCACCTTTTATTGGCTTAACACTTAAACCAACTTCAGATGTTAAACCCATAGTTTTATTAACCATTTCTTTAAAACTGTCAACATCATAGTTAGCATTTCTTATAGACTGAATAGGTATCTTAACACTAACCCTTTGAAATAATTGTGGTTGGCCATTGGATTCACCTACCATTATTTTGTTTCTAGGCACCTTTATAACATCTTGGAATACTCCAGATTTTAGGTCTTCTGCAAAGTTTCTATTAAGTCTTGAATTATCCTGAACAGTGTATTTCATAGAAGGAACCTTCATTACTTTGTTTACAAAGTCTGTGGACAATATTAACCCATTAGTATCTGGAATAGTAAATCCATTAGTTATAGCATCATTACTGTTAATTTCTACTTCTTTAGAAGATTTTATTTTATTGTAACGGTTCATAACTAATCCTGAAGTAGGATAAGTAAGTTCGTTCAACACCCTGGACGCAGTATCATAGTACAGTGGTAACTTTTCTTGTTTTACTCCAACAGCTGGGAATATATCAGATTGTTTAGCAAACATATCCCTAACATCCTCTGCATAAGCATTTGCCATAGCTTCATTACTGTAGTTCTTTGATGCAGATTCTTGGTATGCCTTATACATAGTGTTGTATTCTTCTGGAGTAATAGCACCTAATTCTAGAGCATTAGCAGCGTCTGTCAAAGTCTGTATCATAGATGCTTGACCTTCTATAAATGATCTTGTTCTAGTTAGATTTGGATTATTTTGCATTTGACGCTTTTCTTGAACTACTGCGTCATTATACAATTTAGTATAAGCATCTGGATAATCAGTTGGTTGTTCACCATTTTTTCCTTTTCGTGTAGCTGCAACTCTTAAAGCTTGTTGTTCTTTCAAAGCTTGCATTGCATATGGGTCTACTGTAATATTATTTCTAATGTATTCTTGATTATCTATATATGCTCTTTCCATAAAAGCATTTGCAGCATCTTCAGCGGTTGCTCCAGGGTTCTGTTTTAAGTACACTTGCATATGCATTTGAGCCTCAGGAGTAGATAGTATACCACTTTTATTTTCATCCAATATTTTTTTAATTTGATCCCCAGTTACACCAGTATGAATAAAACCATTGGATCTACCCAAATAGCTATCTTTAAGATTATTTACATATTTATCTGTAAGATCTTTTATTGATTGATAACCTAGTGGAGATACATCATTATAAATGCCTGAAGTAAGTGTGTTATAACCAGTAAAATCAACATCGTGCCACAAGGGATTATATTTACCTTCTAGCATTAGACGTTGATTTACTTTTTGTCTCTCTCTTAAACCTTCAGCACTTTGACGAAGCATACTTAATTTAGCTCTGTCTACATTGTTTATTGCTGAATATATCTTAGATCTACCTTCTGCAGTTTTTATCATGTCTAAGTTTTTAGACAGTTCTTCAGCCACAGGCAAAGCTCTACCATAAGTTTCATCATAGTATGCTTTTGTGTCAGCAGCGGATGGAGATTGAAATTCAGCCCATTTATCCAAAGCTGTTGAATAATCTTTTAATGCTTGATCTACATTTTCTTTTGCCTGCTTCCCAAGTGTATACAATTGTTCAAATGGAATTGGAACGTATGTATTTATGAACTCTGCTTGTGCAGGATTATCATATCTATTTACCATATTAAACTCTATTTCTAGTTCTTGTTAATAAATTATCCACTTGTTCTTTAGTAAATCCTTGACTTAAGAAATCAGCTAAGAATGGTAGTGTCATTTGATCCCTACTAGATTGATTTTGCATTAGTCTATTTACTTGAGACCATTTACCAAGTTGACTAGTTGCAGTTGCTCCAAAGTTTCTAGCAGCAGCTCTATTTCTAGCATTAAGATCATTGTACATATTTTCACTTTGTACAAATTGTTGTCCTAAATTATTAAGAGTATTTGCGTATTCTCCCAAGTAAGCATTATCAGCATTTTGTTTAGTTGCATACATATTTGCATTAGAAGCATATTCATCAGCAGCAGCTTGAGTTCTTGCTGCTAAATTAGAACCAGTGTTAGCATTAATGTTTGCTAAGTTATAGTTTGAAATAGCTCTTGATCTACTGTTAGCCAATCTTGCGGGTTCAATATTCATTTTACGTCTAGCCATTGTACTTCTAACTGCACCAGCATATGGGTTTAATACTAATGGTTCTTCTTCTGGTCCTCTTAATGACTGCAAAGCATTATACACTGTAGGAGCCAATGATAACCAATCTGGTGAATATCCATTTTTTGGCTTACTGAGTGCACGTTTTTTAGTAGCTTCATCTGCAGATGCTGGTATATTTACTGGAGTAACAACATCATCCCAATCTATTGTCATACTAGTATTTACTAGTGGTATTGTTGGTTCAGATAATCTTTGAGTAGTGGTTTTAGTAATGTTGGGTTTGGTTGTCTGTTTGGTGGTTACGGAACCAGTAGTACTAGGAGTTTTTGTAACTTGTTTATTCGATGCATTTTTGTACGTGCTTGTTACAGTTGGTTCAGATTCAATCGGTCGAAGAGGTATGTCAACATAGATTGGCTCGTCGTTTGCATATGTGATTGCATCTACTGTTTGTGTTGGATATGAAAACCAAGCACCAGTAGTAGGAGAACCAATTGATAAAGGATTCATAGATGTACTTCTATTGAATACTTTACTAATGTTGGTGTCACCAGTATAATCCATAGAAGTGGCAGAAGGCTTTGTATTTCTTGCAGATTCTACAGCTTTAGTTATGTTCTTGTTATTTATAAGAGGACCAAATATGCGTTTTGGAAAATACCCCAATGCTTCACCAAATTTATTTAATCCTGTACCAAGTTCATCAAAGAAATCAGAGTATGCAGCGTATGTATCTGTGTTCATCTTACTTCTCACTTCGTCTACAGTTTTACCTTTACCATCTGCATATGCAGGTATTCCTTTTACTTTGGGTTTAACTCCTTTAGCAGCTTTAACTGCTTCTTGTTCTGCTAATAATTTATTGTAAGCTTTATTAGCATTTATTTTATTTAATCTGTTTGTATTTTCAGCAAACTTGTCTTTGCCTTTGCTAGGTTTCGTCATCTTAGATAATATTTGTCCTTCCTTAGCAAATGTGTTCTTTGTACCAGGTCTTTTAATTTTGTCAGATAACACAGATTCCAAAGTAGACGCATCAACTAAATGATTATCTGTACCTGGTTGAGTATTTGGAACTTGAACAATATTTCCATAATCATCTCTAACCACTTCATTGTTGTCCAAGTAAGCTAAGTCTGGGAGTATTCCACCATTCTCAAATGTATATGCAAGATCATTATCATCCCAATATTCTCCTTCAGTTTCAGCTGCGGCATTCATACCTATTTTAGTTTTATTGAGAGTTTCTTTTCTGCGTCTTAACGCTTGCATTTGTTTCTTGCGTTTAATTGAACCAATAAGTCCACTCACTAATCCTAATCCACCACCAACAGCAGCACCAATAGGACCACCTACAGTGAGACCAGCACCGGCTAACGAAGCTGCACTGCCAATAGTACTACCTGCAATATCACCTGTTGAACCTTCTTCTGATAAACCAGAAATGGCAGAGCCAAATACATTAGCTCCACCAAGGTAGTTTGACAACTGATCCATGCCAAACACATATGCTGGTATAGTATTTTTGTTATTTTTCTTTTTCATATTATATCATTGAGTATCTATAAGCTGTACTAATGTATGGCACTTTAAATTTATTACCACCATTGCAATCATACTTATAATTACAGATAAGATATTTTCCTTTCATCCTATCTTTGTATGATTTGTTAGCCAGTTGTTCTACTTCATTAAGCTTCAAAGAATTACGAGGGATTGCAAATTTATAAGTATCCTCTCTGTAATCAATATCTTCACTAGTCAATGTTTCACTAGTTTGTCTTTTTGTAGTAAATAATATCAAATCAAAATTAGTATCTGTAGTAAAATCACCACCATATTCAACATTATCAAATGTTTTGGTTTGTGGATAATCTTTGTTAACTACAAATTCTATTTCAGATACCTTTGCTTTGTCAGAATCTAAATCAGCTTGTTCACCACCATTATATTTAAACAGTTTCAATGATTTAAATAAATATAGTTTATCACTAAACTCTGCGTAATAGTCTGGATTATAGTTATAGAATGAAGTAAATACTCCTAGTTGTTCATTAAACGCTAATGTTTTATCTCCTAGAGTAAACAGAACTTCATTATATTTCTTATCATAAACTGCAATAGGATCTTTTTTAAACAAGTCTTTATTCTTATTCAAATAAGATTGAACTCCTTTTAATTTAGATACTGTTTGTAATTGACCATTAAACCCACATATCTCATTACGTTTACTATCATACCAGTATACGGTACTATCTGATTGAGTATTTGCTCTCAACTGGTTTGGACTTTCACCATTCATTGTAGTAAAGTAGTCATATCTGTCTAGTATACCACCAGTACCTAGAGTAAGAGCACCTGGGTTATTATCAGTTATAATAGAACGTTCATTCACTGCAACTGTGCCAAAAGCGTCTGTTTGCCAGAATACTAGATTGTTTTTAAACAACTTCATATCATTAATTGGTCCAAATCTAGTATCTACATCAAGATAATTGGCTACCTTGAATTTTGTCCATGAATCAGTAACTTCATTATTTGTTTTAAGCTCTGAAGATATGATACGAGTATCTGTTAATAGATTATCTATATTGTAAATAGATTTAGCTACAAACTTTTTCGCATTAGGTTGAGCAGAATAAGCATCATTGTATGCATATGATGGAGTGTTCTGAGTATATAAATCACCAACAGTAATTATATCATCTTCTACAAAGTGGTTAGCATACCCATCACCAGCTTGATAAGTTCTATTTATAGATGAATCCGCATGGGTTAATGCTAGATTAACACTTGACTCACATGGTATGAAAGCCCCTAAGAACAATCTATTTGCTTTATTGTTATAATAATCATCTGTGTTATAACTAAACATACAGTTATTGTAATCAAATATGTTTAGATATGTATCACCACCATAGCACAGTACTGTGGAAACACTAGATTCAGCGCTAGCACCAGTAGTAATATATACAGAGTTCTGTATAGCAGAGTATGAATTACCGCCATATGCATTTACGCTTTGCTTTATATTACACAAAACAACTGCATTGACATATCTGTAACTAGAAGTACTTACAGCTAATGGTATATTAGCAACCATGTTATCACTCTTAAATATGGCACATATTCCATGAGGACCGTATTTTCTAACATTATTTGCGTCAGTCTTATCTACTTCACTGTCTCCTGCAGTTCTAATATTATCCCACACCCAGTTATAATATACTTTATCACCAATAGTAATTGCTTCAGCATTATACCAAGGTTGATCACCATTTGTTAACCAAGGACTACTAGGACCAGCATATTTTGCACTTTCTATTGCAGCTGATTGTACACCACTTTCAACATATAGTCCATAGTATTTAGCTAACAATGCTGCATAAAAATCATCATTATTTATTACAACACACCCACCAGATACATAGCCATTACTAGGTTGATTACCTAATGTTTTAGTTGGTTTTATCGTAGTACCATCGTACTTTATAGATCTAGCATTTGCTAATACTTTTGTAGCTCCAGCTTCTGTAATTCCCCAATCACCGTCCGCAGTAATAGGAGATGTCATATATCCTACCTTTTCAACTGTTTGAAACTTATCAATTAATGCATCAGCATTTTCTCTGTTGACTGCTATTTCTGGAGATACAAACATGAAATAATTGTTAGATTGTGTATTTGACAAATTAAAGGTATATTGGAAATCTCCATTATTGTGGGTCTTTGCATAATAGCCATGCTTATTTGAATAAGCTAGATATGGGAATGGTGTTAAGATGTTAGAATCTCTATCATAATTTGTAATACAACTTACTACACCTTGCGCTAATATGGTTCTATCAGACAGTGTTCTTTCACATCTAACTATTTCATATCTTACCACATCTGAAGGTAAATTCTTTACTTCAAATTCAATACCAAGTGGTTTAGTAACAACTGATAAATTAGACCCATAATCACTAGCTTCATTGGAAGTAAAAAACTTATAACCAGAATCTTTATTAGATGGCATTCTTATATCACCTATCCAATGTACCGGTGATGCCAAACCTTGCTTATTATACAATACTATACCAAATCTATAAATCTCATCCCTCATATATCCTTTTACTTTGGACTCTATTTCGGCATTAGAATAGTTTGGTATTTTGTTACTAGATGATAAACTTATTGTATTTGATTTATCATTACCTTCATAGTTAATACCTAAACTAGTAAGTGATCTTGAAGAAGCATTGAATGTAAATTCTTCATTTATCATTCCTCTAGATGTAGTAGATGCATCTTCTAGTAAATCTGTAGTAATAAACCTATATGATACATTCTTGCCTTTTCCACCTTGTATATATCCTCCTGTTGGAGAAGTAGTATACTTGTATGCACTACCATCTACATTAAATGGGCATATACAATCGTGGTCTTTAGGTATGTTTGTAGTAGTTAATGCTGATAGAGCAAAGTTTAACGAAGAGCCAGAGTTAGATAACAATAATACATTGCCAGAAGAATTAGCTCTAAATGCTCTAGCATCATATTCTACATCCCATGTTTCCTCAGTAAGATTGGCAGCAAATAGCCTATTATCTTTAGATTCTATTACTTCAGGTATAAACGTATAATTAGCTAATGAATTAAATTCATCAATACTTAATTCTGATACTAAACTACCACCTTTATCTTCATAGTTTATTACAGAACCAGTGCCAATAACTATATCATCTACTATAGATATTACAGGTACCTCATTCTTTGCCTTGTAGAATAAAGAGATTATTCTAACCCTATCAAATCCAGTGCTATTGTTTCTTACTTGTAACTTTATGGACTTACCAGTATTTTGTCCTTTAGAACTTCCTTTTACAGCATTGTAATTAGTTTTTTGGTCTCCATCACTCAAATGATAAAGAGGAGTAAGTGGAGATATTGCAGACTCTGTACCTCTTACTTTAAACAATTGATAACAGTACTGTATCATTCCAGATTCTAAACTACCTGTTCCAAATCCATTAAATTCAAATGGAGGTAATGTAGCCTTTGGTAGCATTACTATAGTATCCGAAGTAATAGATGAATTACTAGATATGTGATCATCATCCACATTGATTACTTTAATTTGTGAATGACCATCTGCCCAATATACTTTTACATTATTACTTGCTTCCCATCTACATACACTACTAATTGCAGCTACGTTGCTAGATGATACTTCTATATCTAAAGGCCTATTAGTTACCACTTTTGTTACAATTGGTTCTTCCTGTGATCTAGAAAAATCAATCCTATAGACATTATTATTGCTAGTACCATTAATTTTAGTAAAAACAATCGCCCAATCTCTTACTGTGGTAACATGTATGATAGTTTCACCAGACAAATTTGAAGAAGGTCTACACGCTAAAAATCCTTCTATATTTTGCATTGCTGCAAAAGAAGATCCTTCATTCGTTAGTATACGAATGTTCTCTGCATATATATACTGGTTATCTTTCAATACGGAATAATCTACGTCCATACTAAGACCCCCAGAAAATGTATTTGTTTGTCTAGTAGCGTTCATTTGCGTTATAAATTATTTGTCTTTCCCCAGTATGTGAATAAAAAGTATTGTGATCTCTAAATTCTGGAACGATTTTATTCCAATTATTTTTAATAGACTCCATACCATCTTCATTTGGCATCAATGCCTCAGCATATGCTTGGTTTCTATAAAAATTCCAAGATCTTCTAATATCGTAGTACACTTCTCGATTTAACTTACCATTCAAATACTCAGGATACTTCAGTTTCATTGTAACATACCAGTATATAGCCTCAGTATAAGAAGTTAAATCTGGTATTAAAGCGTATCCATCTTCATCGGTAGGTATCGCACTGTATGATAATTTTAAGTAACCTGACGGAACATTACACATTATAAATCCAGGTTTGATACTATATTGCAATCCACCACTAGGATTTGCTGTATTGAACCCATCGTTATGTGTACGTTCGTTTATAAGATTTGAAATAATTGTACGTAGATTTTGATTGGTATTTAGTAATTCTAAAGCCTCTGTTTTATCTATGTTACCAATCATATCCACTACCAAGTTAACCATTGTATCCTCTTGTACAATCATATTTGGGTCACAATGTTCACAGCAATTATTATGACGGCATTCCTTTTTGTGGCCAAGTTCATCATAACAACCACAATTGCAACAACATTTGTCATGTCCCCAAACAGCAAATGAACCTGTAGCTTTCCTCATAGGAAACCAAGGTCCATCACAATTGAAAGAATATGCAACTTGATGTAATTGATGAAGATCACATGGTAACGATGCTTGATGTCCACACAGTTTTGTAATTGGAGTACCATCTTGACCAGATACTTTTGGAATAAACTGTGTAACAGCGCCAATCTTTTCAATTGCTTCTCCACACCAACTTCGTACATCTGATATACGGATGTCGTCTTCTTTCAAATCTAGATCAGCAATTATCTTAGCAATTACCGTTTTAATTGAAGTTAATTTTGTAATCATAATTCTCTATAATCTCTAATATGATTTTTGATAATCTGAGCAAGATGCCTTTTATTATCCCTTGTCATCACCAATTGATATTTGGTTTTATTTGGTGTTATCATATTCTGTTTATTCCAATATATTCTATATTTATAGAAGTTAGAATGTTCATTTAAATGATAAATAACTTTACCGGCTTTCTTGCTCTCAGCATAATCAATTCGAAGACTCTTTCCAGTATACTCTTTAGGTTTATGTTTTACTATTTGAATAGTCCCCATTCTACAAGGTAACTTAACCTCTTTTCCGTTTTCTATTAACTCATCTCTAAGATACTTGAAATAATCGTTTATTATATCTCTAAACACTCTATACTCAACTTGGTATAGTGGGTTGTCTTCTACATACTTAGAATACGAATCATAAAAATTGTGTCCCGTATAAGCTTTCGTCTCCATTATTGAACTTTTACATCATTTGTACTATTGTTAGTAGTATCATTTGGCATTTGCAACATCAAGTTTAATTCTTTAGTAAAGATCATATCTTTAATTGTGGGTATCATGTTTGCAGGAACAGGATATGGTGTATCATCCCTATCAAAACATTCACCAATTGATGTTGGGTCCTCTAGTATACCATCTATTCTAACATACTCTAGATGTTCTGGTCCCATTATGTACAAATGATTTCCTTTAAGATATGCAATATAATCATTGCATGTATATTTTCTATTAATTTGATACTTTGCTTTGGTTTCAGTTCCAACTTGAATCAAATTACCATCTAAATCTTTTACACAAATTAACCCAGATCCAAAATGTAAATCTATAAACTTTGGTAATTCCTCGTCAGATTTATAATTGTATCCATCCGTAGGGCAATTGCGTACTTTAGAAATATGCAATGGTCCTATTGTTTGAACATACGATTCATTTATGTCTCTACCTTTATCCAAATCTTGTTTGATTAGATAGGCTCTGTATTGATGAATCCATTGTTCTACCTGTATACGTGATAGATTCTCAGACTCGGAAATGTTATTATCCCTAAGTATGAGAAATATATCGTCTATAATTGAATTTAATGAATTAAATGTCATAATAATCTTCTTTATTAACCCATTCCGAACTATCTAATATGTTCATAAGCTCCGAAGAATCCCACAAATAGGAATCAATTTCTTCGCTATTTCTAATGATCGGATTGATAAATTCTTCATGGAGTACGACCTTTGTACCATCTAATGATCTACGTGCTTCTTTAGGAACTACTATTCCGTGGGATAAGCACCAATCCTCTGTAACTATTACGTATCTCATTATTTTTCTATGTTTTGTAAAGCAATCTGTAACTCATCACTATTTAATGTTCTATCATAAATATCAAGAGCATAAAGAGCTCCTTTCCACACATAAGCTTGAATACCCCTAGAGAAAGTGCCTATATATAAATCATCCACGGTTGATGTGTAATTTGAAGATGCAAGATTCATCTCTCCATTGTAAGACTCCTTAGTTACATAAACAATCGATAATTCAGGGTTATATATATCTTTTACAGCAATATCCTTACCACCAAGACGTACATATATATTTTGGGAATACGCTAATTCACTACAAAATTGCTGAGCCTGATTCGTTGATACACTTTTAGATAAAAAGCAATTAGTGGATTTAGAAGGATTTAAATTAATCCTTTTATATACAAACGTAAAATCCTTGAGAGCAGGGAAATCTTCGCATATACCATAATCATCTACACCGTCAAAAACTAACGCTCCTTCATACTCTGGTATTTGTTCGATGGTAATATTACACGATTCTTGGGGTTTATTAAACTGGAATCCATAAAAGGCCCCTTTTGCAGCAAATTCAAAAGAAGGTAATGTATAAACACCATCTTGACTAATTTGAAACAGGTTTACGGGGTTTGAAATCTTGTAATTAAGCACCTGACCATCTTTCAAGCCGGAAACCCTTATTATGTAAGAAGGAATTGTAAATGGAGATTCTGAAGCAATTGATTGATAATAAAATTGTATACTCCTATCTTTAATTTTGGAGGTATTAAAGGAATGATCAGTATAAGTAATATCAGCTCTATCTTGAGGCTTAATCCATTTGTTCGAAGCCCAATTCAATTGATACAATCCATATCCACTTCCTTCTGCCCATGCAAAATTCTTTAATTGCAGATCATGTCCGTTCCCTGTTAGATCCTTTAATACAGCTCGATCTGCATCCTCGTTAGTTTTCCCTGCTGCTCGATAAGAAGCTATAGGCTTCGGCCCTGCATCCTCGTTAGTATTATATCCTCTCATCTTCAATTCAAGATTACGAACATACTTCACAAATGCATCATAATTCTGTCGAATTTGGGGATCTGGTGCATACACAGTAATATCTGTACTATTGTCTATTACACTTATATCTGTATGAGTTTTAGTATCAGTTCTCATTTATTCTATTTTCAATTATTTTCTTAATTGTTTTACCTAACAGTTTCATTTCTTCAAATGAAAAATTATTATTTCTTGCACAATTACAGATGTAACAACATGGTACAACATTATCGTAAGTATGTCCTTTGAAATTATCTATTCTATCACAGCCCAATTTCTCTTTACTCCCGCAGTATATGCATTGGGATTTAAGAATATTATCTACAAACCAATTTCTATCTAGATTGAATTCTCTGTTGGATTTCCAATCTTTGAGTTTATATGCAGATAACAATTTAGAAGCTCTTGTATATAAATTATATTCTCTAGATTTACTTTTAGGTTTACGTTTCTTTCCAAATAAGATTTCTTCAATTGTGTAATTTTTATTTCTTACATATCTCAGTAGTAAACCATTATAAGACATTCCATATTCTTCTGACCACTCACGCAAAGTCTTAGTTTCTCCATTGTAAGTGAGTTTTATCGTCTGTGTGTTTGTCTGCGCAAGTTCTAAGTTAGTTACCCATTCAAAGTTGTTTGGTCCGAATGGTTTGTTCTTATCTTTTCTACACAGCCTGAGACCTTCTTTATAAGTCTCATGAACATCTTTGTAGAAGGTAGGAAATTTTCTCCATTCATCGACTACTCCTGCTTTTCTTCCCTTCTCTGTATAGAGAATAGATCTCCAAGAATTAAAAAGATAAGGATTATTTTCTTTTAGTTCTCTGCAGCTTTCCATGAGTTATTAATTGTTATCGTTATTTTCTCTCCACGATCGCTTGCTTCTTGTAAAATAGCAAATAACTTATTGAATGCTTTTCTGGAATTGGATATCCAATTAGTATCTTTACCATTCCATTCGCCAACACCAATGCACCCTTCACTTTCTTCTGCTTTATTCAAAGAGTGAATTCTAATCCCACTAAAATTAGGTACGTTAAGTATTTCTGGTAATATTTTCTTGAATCTTGGTGAATAAGTTAATTTAACTTCATAAGTACCTTCGGATATTGCAGTTTTACCATAAACTTTTTCTCCTTCTGGTCTCACTCTATCTTCAAGAGTGTCTGCTATGTGTTCCCCATCAACATACAATTCTCCAATGGTTGCAGAACTACCTAGAAAGATTCTATTTAATTTTAATTCCATTTTATGCAGCTGGCGTTTCTAATGCAGCAACTCTTGCTTCCAAAGCTTCATAATCACCTTCTAGAGTAGTCAATCTAAGATTTAAAGCTGAAATCAATTCTCTTACTTCATTATCGTTGTAATTAGATAGACCTGCAAGTTTAGATTTTTCAGCTGTTGTATAATCTTCAGTAGATAATTGCTTACCTTCCACTTTGTCTACTTTGGATTCTTTAAGAGTTTCCACATCTTGTTTTAAAGTACTAACGTCTTCAGTAGCTTTGTTATTTACCAAAACCCACTTGGTACCGTCAAAATATTTCAAATCTCCACCATTTGCATTAGATGATAAATCTGCCCAATATTTAACAGAAGCAGGGTTGGGTTGAATTGTACTAGCTAGGATATCGTATTTGTTATTGTATAATGTGCTCATATTGTTTAAAATAAAAAAAGGTTGACTAAATAGCCAACCTTTGTGTTTTAGATTTCTTTTTTTATTTCTCCTTCTGGTTCTACTTTTTTGTCTTCAGTAGAATTAGGTGGAGTATTTTTTATTACTTCCGGACGAACAGCAGATACGTTTTGTAAAAGTTGTTTAAGCTCTTTCACTTCAGCTTTTAAGTCATCAAGTTCTTTGAAATCTTTTGTCACATTGGTTGTTATGTCCGAATTTACATTAAGTATTTTTAAGATGTCTTCACATCTCCTCATCTCCTCATCAATCTTACTCAGGCTCTCTTTCTTAATTCTACAATCATCAAGAGACTGTCTAACCATGTTAACAATTTGTGATTTTTCTGTGGCTATAGTAAGACCGATGGATGAATCGGTCATCATTGTTTTATCTTCAGATACTGACAGTTTTCTTTGTTCACCATCACACGAAATCACTAGATCCACGAGCTTACGTCTATTTTGCATAGGCATCGGAAATTGTGTCGGTGGCACTGGTTCGTCATAGGGTTTTGATACACTGACTACCGTTCCTAAACTGTACGTTGTGTTCTTTTTAAAAGTACCTGTTATCTCGAGTACGTGTATTCTGGTACCCGACGTTAACTGAGAGAATGTCATATCTTTATAAGTTTAAAGAATATGGGCAACTCTCATAGCTGCCCATATATCTTGATTAATATATTAAGCAGCTGGTGTAGGAGCAGCAGGAGTATAACTCATTAACTGTATTACATTGTCACATTTGTTAAAATATGCAATGTATCTGTTCCCAGCACTAACTTGTGAACCAGTAATTGGTGCACTTGAAGCATTTACTAAAGGTATATTGTGAGTATTAGAAGCAGTACTTACAGAACCAGAAACTGAAATAAACACAGGTAGACTAGCTCCCGATGCTTCTGCCGTGTGGCGTACCTCCAAAACAATTACACCTTCTTTAGGTAATCTACACCATACTTTAGGACAGATACCTAATACTACATTTTCAGTGGACTCACCTAGTGCTATAGTTTTTACTTTAGGTATTACTAGATCTAAAATATTTACGGTGTTGTTTCTACCAAATGGATTAAATACGAAAGGATACATAATTGCCTCCTTTCTTATTAAGCGCAACAGCTATCGCCGTATCCGTAAGGATAACCGTAACCGTATCCATTTAACCCACCATTACATCCATAAGGATTACATGTTAAGTAAGCAGGAACCGGACAAGGTCTAATTTGACTAACGATATTAGAAGTCTGTTGTTGTAGCAATGCAGAAGATTGCAATGCGTTCTTCTCGTCACGTAACGTGTCGATCTTATTCTGCATTTCTCTCATCTCTAATTGACAGAACTTGTCATTGATAATCTGAGTCTGAGCATCTATCTTAGCACCAAGAATGTTGAATCTTGTAGCATTTTCACTAGACAAGGTATTGAAACCTGAAGTAATAGCGTTCTGCAAAGTATTAGTTTGCTGACAGATAGACAATCTGTTATCAGCATTCATCTGAGTCAGATTCAAATTAACTGAATCAATTGAACGTTGAGTTGTGCAACAACAGTCACTAATAGCTTTGATAACATTGCAGTCACCTGCGTTAACTGCATTAATTACTCTTTCTGCAGAGAAACCTACTTCACCGCCAACTTTACCAATTGCATTCTGGATAGAACACAAAGCGTTGTCAATTGACTTAACGTCGCAGTTCAGATTAGTAGATAATGTATTGATTGCATCTTTATTACCATTGATTGCTTGCATCAATAAGTCTGTATTGTTGTTTTGATTACCCATAGCAGCTAAACGAGCGAAATCCGAATTTGTTTCTGCTTGGTTTCCACGACCGAAGCCATTTCCACCCCATCCGCCCCACATCCAGAAGAGCACGATGATGAAGATCCACCACCAACCACCGTTACCACCGAACATGCCATTACCATTGTTCATCATGGCCATTAAAGCAGCGGGGTCAAAACCTTTATTAGCATTCTGCATTAACGCAGCGATACCAGCATCAATACCACCACGGTCTTGTACAATAATTCTTTCGTTTTCTAACATAATGATTTATAATTTAATTGATTTATATATAATTTGATAATTAGAAATATCTAACAGATGTGTTACGTCTATCTCTGGATTCTTTATCACGGTCACGCATTTCTTTTTCACGATCCCCATATTCATACTCTAGTTCATAATATCTATTACGACCAGGTCTTTCATACTCGTCATAATATTTAGAGTAAGGATAATAACGTTCGCTTTCTTTATTTGCATATTCCATTCTACCAGAACGTCTTGCATAACGACCATATTCTTCTTCACGATCTCTGTGCATACGTTCGTATGCTTTATAATCGTTTTCTTCGTCGTCACACATAATGTACACATAGTAGTGCCACATCTTGCCTTCTGAAATGTCTTTGTCACAAAGCCAAGCTTTAGCTAATTCTGCGAAATATTTGGTATTTGCGCTACCAGTCATTGCTACTACTGCTTTATAAAAGTCTGAATATATCATATTCATAGCAACAAACCAGTCCCACTTGTTATGTTTCTCTGATTTTAAGTTTATGCCCATTTGATTGGCAACGGACGTTGTCTCTTCAACCGTCCAGTGAGGTCCTTTTGTACCATCCTCATTTTCCATACCCTCTACTGCGTAATGAGCATGTTCCTCATCAAAATGAGGGCCATTTATAGCTTCATACATATTTGCAGCCAATTCTGACTTTAAAATAGTGAAGCCTTTCTCCAACAGGCTACCTTCATGCTTCTCTAAAGCTGTTGCCAACTTATCTATAGCTTCTGTAGGGGATTGATGGCGTTTAATTTGTTCTAATATTTTGTTCAAATGCATAGTTTCAATTTATTTATTGATTAACACTAAATTGAAATGTATTGCAATTATTCTGATATGTGTATTACTCTAGTATCTAATACTTGAATTAGATCGTTAGAGTTTATAATTTGATATTTACTTATTTTATCTTTTTTAAAATCGAAGTGAATTAATCTTTGAAACCAATTCTTATAACGTCTTCTATAGACTTTATCTTCATATACAAATAAATCTTGATGATTTAGTATTTCCATAGTATGTGTGAACACGCTATCTTTTCTAGCCACCGTGATGGTTGTCAATTGATTTGGTTTTAGCTCTACACAGAAATCCTTTTCTTTCGAAGGGATTATTCTTACTGTGGTATCTCTAATTACGGTCTCAGTAGATGCTACTTGACGTAGTTGCTTATCTTTGATATTTAGCTTCTTTTGTTGATCTCTGGCGACCTTTATTAGACTATCATTAGAATTTTTAAAATCATTTACTGTCAATTCCAATAACCTTGCTTCATTTCTATTTTGATTTGCAATATCTGCCCATACTTGAGCATTATTCATTGCAATCCCTACTTGTTTATCTAAGTCATTTACTTTCTTAGCAAGTCTGACATTATTAAACAATAGTAAACTAAAAATAACAGCAATAGCTATCTTTACTTTGGAAAATATCATTTTATCTTTTTTACAAGTTTCTTTATCTTTGGTAAATCTTCTTTTTCTATTGTGATGTCCAAATACTTTTCTCCTTTGCTTCGTATGAATTTACTGAAGATCTTCCACGGTCCAGTGGGATCAATTGCTTGTAAATTTTCGATCATTGACCATAACTCAACTCCACAAACAATACCAGAAAATGCTTCTACTAAATGCATGTCAATTGACTTTACTATTTCTGTGTCCATAAGATGGCAACAAGAAATTATCATTGCACAGTTTCCGAATTTCTTTAAAGTAGACCACAATCTTCTAGATTCAAACTTACCGCCATGAGTAATTGATACTTTGGTGCCAAGAATTGCATCTATAAGTATAAATACACACACTACAACTATTACTGTCCATATTGGAGCAAAGAATGTAGATAACCAACCCATTGCACCAGATAGTAAACAGGCAACAAATTTAATCGGTCCGTCATTAACTAATTCTTTAAAGTAATTCACTGTAGCTACACTTTGAGCCGTTAATATAATATTATTTAGTCTTTGTAACATTACAATAATTTGAAAGAAGATGATTGAAAAACAAAACGCTAACCAATACAAGATTAGCTAGCGTTCTGATATCTTTTGACAGTTTATTTAGTAAACGTCAATAAGGTTTAAAAGTTCTTTATTTATAAATTGACACTATCCTAAGTAATAGCGGTTATTTGTCCACTATTTAATTCCTCTTGCATTTGTTCATAAGCAACAAAATCTAAATCTACTTGCTCTTTTAATTGCTTTCTCTTTTGTAGGAAATCTTTATATATGTCTATATAACTTTCATCTAATATTCCCAATAAGGCAGCATTGTAGTCATTCAATTTCTTTGCTTCAACATCTGTACCCCATAGTTCATTAATACATGTTTCTAATATCTTATTAGCAGTTAATGTAGGCCATACAGTTACTTCATAATAGGAATAACTGATGAATTCATCTCTTTGCTCTGTTTGTATATCCCATCTATACAAATAGTAACCATTACTATCTCTTTCTATTGTAGTGGGTATTTTATCACTGTATGTTCTATTCATATTGTTCTGTAGTTGTAGTTATTTCAGTTGATTTATATTTTGGGAAAAAGCAAAGGCGAGACCCAAAGTGTTTATACGCACCGGAAGGTGTCTCAGACGTATTCACTCTAATAAAGCCCGCATCTGCACCATCCGAACCACCGCCAACCGCCACCAACCGCAGGCTGTTAGTCGATGTATTAGTGTAATAGTAATCGCACCAGTAAGTAGAAGAGCTACCGCCGATCTCTGTAGCTATTATATCGCCATCTTCCCCAAGCAACGTATTCTTTGCATAACCGTTTACACGGCAAATATTGCCTTTCTTGTCATATCCTACATAAGAACTATCACTAAAATTCGATGGATCAGCAGTAGTCCATAATATGGATAATCCGTTATCGCCTGTGGTAACCTGTATATTAGCCCCGTCAGTGTATTTCCATATGTGTCCGAACGGATTCTCTATACCACGATACCTGTTAACCATCAATGTGGCGTGAGTACCGCCGGAAGCGTTCTTCACGACATATGCCTTCTCTCCCGAGCCATTCCCGAACTCGTTGGTGTAGCCGCATGGTATAAGGGGATTGGCGTTGTTGAAGTTAGTCCAATCCGTCATTTGTGTTGGTCCCGGACCTAGGCCACCTTGTGAAAATCCATTAGCATCTTTTTGAGCATTAAATGGTTTTTGACTATTTAATGTAGCATATTCTACTGCAAATAACCAGAATAAGGTTTTATGTGCTCCATAGGTGTACATCTCCCAACCACTTCCACGTTTTCTTGCAGCTTGTCGGAATTGGTCTCGGGTAAGGTTGGTAACAGGGCATCCTAGCAAGGAACGGTAGGTATCATCCCATTCAGCGGTATTGTCGCCACCTCTAAAATTAGTTGAATTAGGATCACTTAATTTACTAGCTCCAGCCGCCGAACATAATAAATTATCGGTTCTATACATTCTGGCTTCATATGTTGAGATATAGAACTTATCTACATGTTTATACCCAGGTAATGGAATTTCGGACAACATCTTCCTAAATTTAGTGCCATTAAAATACAATTTATACCAATGTTCAGGTATCTCTGTCATAACGGCATAATCCAAATAGCTTCCACCCCATGAAAGCTCATTATCCAAATATTCTTTAACTCCACCATCTCTATCCAAAAGACACCTTCTCATCTTACTCTGGATAGGTAGTTCTCTATGTAATTGCATATTACCTACTCTAACTCCATCAGGACTAGATGATGCAGTATCCCATTCAACACCATATGCGTATTGATCCTCTAATGAAGGAATTGCTTTGTAAGTTCCATCATCCATTAAAGCTTTAGTACCATCACCTCCTGTATGTAATGAAATTGATACTTCTTTTTGATCATATGTTGATTGTATAGTTATGTCGGTATTTTCAGGTCGTATTGTTGTATATCTCATACCTGATATAACTGACAAATCACTTTTAATTATAGCAGAACCACAAATATTTGAGCTACCATTAAGATTTGAATTACTATAAGAATAAACATATATATCTCCTTCATCTTCCCCTCTCAATAATAGAAATTCTCCTATTCCGTATTGAAGAGCTAGTCCACAATTGTATGAGTATTTACATGCTATTTTACCAACTGGGATTGCCGAAAGAATTGCATCATATTCATCCTGTGTTATAGAAGTTTTGTCATTAAAAATAATATTTAAAAGTACTGATTGCACATTATAATCAGAATAATTACCATCAGTAGCCTCTATCAAAGTTGGATCTGGAACATCTTTCAAATCATTGTATGAACCACTAGTTGCGACAGTTGCTAATACAGGTTTACCAGTAAGATCATCATAACTACCAGATGTAGCTACAGTAGCTAATGTTGGTTTATTCAATATCAATGCATCTCCTTCAGTAGCGTTCCAATCGGCATTAACATTTACCTCAGCACCAGCAGCAATACCATTCAACTTTGTCTTATCTGAAGGTAACATTAAACCAGCTAAAGCAGTAGTAGATGCAGGTAGATCTAATTCTATATTCTCTACTGCATTGGTTACTAGGTTCCTTTTATCCAGAGTAATAGAGATACCTGTTGCTGTAACTGATTTAGTAGCAGCTTCAATTACCTCATTGATGTTTGTAACTTTAGTTTTATCTGCAGTAACATAGTCATTAGTACTTAAACCCTTACCTTCTACTTTATCAATTTTAGTATCAATAGCATTATATACCTCAGTAAAGTCGACTTCTGGTATATTTACTACAGACCATACACCATTTTGTCTAGCATACTGTGCACCATCTTTAGGTGCTTCTTCTACTAGTTCCTGACCATGATCACTACTTAAGTATGGTATTTTAACCCATTCCCCATTATATTTTACTTTAATTACCATAATTAAATATTAAATATTTGTTTGCCAATTGTTTTAGCTTCTGTTCTAAGTGTTTGAAAAGATTGCCATTCATCATATCTGGTAATAGGTTGACTGCCACTAAGCAATTGTTCAACCATATTAGATTTTAATGCTGCTTCCTCATCTGCACTATATCTAGTTCTGATAACCTTACTTACGAAAGATTCATAAGTTGGTTCTTCATTAAACTTTAATTCATAGTAAGCATAACCATGTATATCTTCAGAATTAACTTCTTCAATATCCCATCTAACTGCCCATTCATTCATTCCTAGGTATTCTATTACTTCAGGTATATGATCACCTTGTACTTTCTTTAATTCCATAACTACTTAATAATTTTTGTCTATAATCTTTAAAATTATAAGATCTCGTAAAGCGATACCATAAATTATGACAGTTTCCATATTTACACCATCCCCAATAAGCTGCTAGTGATGTTAACCTCTTATTCTTACTTTTATAACTTAATTTATGAATAAACTTCTTTTTGATATCTTTCCTGAGTAAAGTATGACCGTGGTAAAATACATAACCAATAAAATCTATACCTCTTACTTCTACAGGAAATATCTGCCAATTACGTTTTATTTTTAATTTCAAGTTATCAGCTAGATATTTTTCAATCTCTTGTAAGCAATATCTTAAGTAATCTTTATCTGGGTGTAATATAACAATATCATCACAATACCTGTAATAATATTTTATTTTTAATACTTGTTTAATCCACCTATCGAACCAAGTCAAATTCAAATTTGCTGCAAATTGAGATATGTAATTTCCAATTGGTAAACCTTTTGGTGTAGAATAAACTACATGATGTAATAATCTTAATAGTTTCTTATCCTTAAATATCTTTTCAAATTGTGAGTATAACACATCTTGATCTATAGAAGGAAAGAACTTTTTAATATCTAATTTTAAACAATATTTTGTGCCTTCTTTATCAGCTTTTAAATCTCTTTTCAATCTCTTTACTCCATAATGAATACCTCTTCCTTTTAAACAGTTGAAGGTATCTGCAGTAAATCTATTAACAAGGTAAGGTTCTATAACATTCATTATAGCATGATGGACTATTCTGTCTGGATAATACGGTAGCCTATATATTTCTCTTTCTTTGTTACCACGATCGGCGATGATTGTATATACGCAGTATTCCGAAGTACGATAAGTATCTTCTATTAATGCCTTTTGTAACCGGACCAGATTTTCATATGGGTTCCTGTCAAATTTTTTAACGCCGTATCTTTTAATTTTACCTAGCCTAGCCTTCTTTTCAGCCCGGACCAGATTTTCATATGATATTATCCTGTTAAATAAATTGCCTATTCTTTTCATAAGCTATTTTGGTGGTAAGACCCGTTCGCCCAATACTACTAGGGTCTCTTCAAAGCACCTGTTATCTTTTACCTAGAGGTAAGGCTGATCTAAGTTCAACAAACATTTTTGAAAGTATATGAAAGTATCTGTTAGTTCCAAAATTTCACTGATATTCGTCTATGAATTCGAGGATGCATTATTAGCATTAGCTATGAAGACTCTGCATTGAGAACCATTATCTGAATTACCTGACTGTTTTTTCAAGTATGAAATAATGTGACAGCAGTCTTACTATAAAGTCATCTCATAGTAATTCTTTTAGATCCCGCCCTTGTTATTAATATTTAATTATCTATATTACTCAGGACTATGCCTGCATTTTCTTAAATGTATCTGAATCAACTACAACAATCTTACCATAAAAGGCTAATCTTGCACCGATACTCGTCCACGAACTCGAGGACGCATCATTAGCATGAGCCACGAAGACCCCGCATCGAGAACCATGATCCGAACCACCCGACCGTAGAAAGATTCTATTTGCTGTTGGATTAAACCAGCTATAATCGGAATAGTAAGTAGTTTCAGATCCACCATGTGCTGTAGGGACTACATCACCATATTTACCTTGAGCTATGGCTTTGGTCCATCCATTATATCCATCAGTTGCAGCTGGATTAGGTTCATATCCTACAACTCTGATATTAGTAGCACCTGCTGCTTCAAGCTCTGCTACATCCTTATCTGGGAATGAACCACCGTCATATACAACGTATTTACCTTTTAAAATGTTTATTCCTTGTACAAACTCCCACTTACTGTAATAGCAGTCTTCAAGTCCTAAGAAGTTAGTTGAGTAGTATCCCGCATCTTCTAATACCGCTATTTTACCATCTTTATTACCTAAACTTATTGTTCCACCTGTTTTACCATAGTTGTATCTCTTAGTACCACCAGAACAAGGTATTGCTGAATTAGAAGTACTAATATTAGTAGTCTTGTAATAAGCACAGAACATTCTAGCAATAGTTGCATGAGATCTATAATCTACAATACCCCAATTAGAACCATTAACTTTTGCTTGTGAAACAAATGTAGCGATTGTTTGTGAATGTGTAGATTCTATTCCACCGTCACTACATAACCAGTCATAAGACGGATACTTATATGCCTCATATACCCCTATTAATCTTTCGGGTTCCTCTATATAATCATTATCTATTTGTATTTCAGATATGTAAGTTCTCCATATACCAGGACTTCTTTCAATAGTTTTATGATAGTATTTAGGAAAATGAACCATCATATTTTCTTGTTTAATTCCAGTATAAACAATATCTGTACCATCTGGCCATTTCTTGGAATGAGATTCACTACAATAACTAATCAATGCAGCATCATCACCATACGGTTTAGCAATACATCTCTTAAACTTACTTCTTAATGATTCAATTACATTTCTGTTACCACCTGTTGCACATGTAGTAGATGAAGAATTTTCATTATTTTCATACCAATATGCTAGAGTATCTTCTAGATTAGAAGTAGTTACAATTTTACCTACATTTACATATACAATATTCTCAGGAACAGTAGTTTGAACAGAATTTACTAAAGTAAATTGTTTACTAACGCAGATATCCAAACTGGAAGTTCCTCCATATCTTTGTAGATTTGTTACCCAAATTTGTACTTCTGAATCAGTAGCTACATAACCAACTTTATATTGACTTGCATCTCCTATGTGATTTACAACCTCAACTCCAATTTTTCCTCTTGTACTGGCAGTAATAGTAGTAAATATTTCTTCTGTAGAAGCAAAGTTAGTCAAACCGTAAATGTTGAATACTACTTTAGCTTCTCCAGTATCAGTGGAAGCTACAGTTGGTAAATTACCTATATGCCAAGATCTGAATTCATTTCCAATAGATGGCCTACTAAAAACAGAATGAGGACCAGTAGCATTTCCAATAGTAACTAATTGATAACCATCTAACAAGTCAGCATCTAACCCACTACCTGCACCATCATTACCAGCATGCCATACTTTATTCCCCTTATAAGTTATAGAACTATCTGATATTGTTAAAGATGAATTTAAAGCAAATGGGCTATCGCCCCATCCGATATATGAACGATAGTTTTCAGAACTAGGATTGTCTACATATCCTCCAACACCACCAATTCTAGTTGCTCCATCTTTCGTATAAAAGTGCATACCGGGAGCATGACCAGAACCTGTTGATTTTACAGGAATTTTAATAATATTATCTGTGTCAGCTTTAAATTGAACGCCTCCAGCAACGTCCAACATTCTTTCTGGAGCAGAAGTACCTATACCTACTTTACCATCAGATGTTATCCTCATTCTTTCGACGTTATTTGCCGAAGTTCTAAAATAGATTTCGTTGCTATTTATATAAGTATTATATCCTTTGGCTGCAAGGTCGTAGCCTATATGAAGATTATTAGTACTACTAAATCCAAAGGAATCAAGGTTATTACCATTAGTATCTTTTACATAAATAGTATGGGAATTGTTCATATAGATGTGATCCACATTAGTCATATTACCACTAATATTTGCACTACCATCAAATGCTTGTCCCCATATAGTTCTAGCAGTAGCTAACTTAGTAGCAGTTGCAATATTATCAGAAGCAGTTAATGCAGCATCAAGCTTAGTCTTATCGGCAGCAGACATTACACCCGCAGTAGTAGTAGTGGCTTTGTTAATTACTACTGTATCAGTACTTGCAGAACCATTCACTGGATTCTTCTTAGATAAAGTAATAGTAGCTGCATTAGCATCTGTAACAGCACCAGTACCACCAGTAACATAATCAGTTAAGTTTGTTACTTTAGTTTTATCTGCATTCGTATAATCATTTGTTGAAAGACCTTTACCTTCTTCTTTCTGTACAAATCGTGCATCTGCTTGTGCTTGACTATAACCATCAAATGTAAAATCATAGTTTTCACTAGGATCTAACCACATGATCTCTTCCTCAGTAGGTTCAGTATCTGAGATCTTAATATCCTCTGGTATAGTTACATTCTTATCTACAGCATTCAGAAGTACCCTTTTGGTAATGGTTTCAATCTTATTGACTTGTGCACCTGCTTCAATACCTTGTAACTTTGCAAAGTCTTCTTTAGACATCAAACCATTAGCTGTCAATGATGCTAATTCAGCAGTACCACCTAAAGCATCCCAACCTTCACTTGTCCATGCATAGTTAGTATCATTTTTACGAACATTCCATACATCACCAATAATATTACCTTCAGTAGGTAAATCTTCAATCGTATCTACAGATCCTTTGAAAATATATACAGAAGTAAATTTACTGTCTACTTGGGATTTGTTATAGTAATTGTTAGCAAGGTCATCTGCTACTACCTTTATGTTAGCGTCAGTTTGATCCTTAGTATAATACCTAGTATCATGAGTATGAGTAGTTACTTCACCTACTAATACAGCTTCAATAGCTGCTTTACTAAGTTCAGCATCTTTACCTGGTTCTCCTTGAGGTCCTTGGAATCTACCCATATTAACCCATTCAGTACCATTCCAAAAGTATAAGTCTGTACCAACAATATAAGAATCACTAAGCTGTGGATCTACTATAGTATCTAAATCTTCTGGACTATCAAGACTACCTTTTAAGATAATACCTGAGGATGGCCAACCTGTGTTTACATATACATCATTAACTTCATCCCAAAGATACCAATAACCATCATCTCCTACTTTGGGAGGATTGTCTGCATATTCTTTAGCTCTATTAGCCTGAGTATTAGCATTATTGGCAGCAGTAGTTGCATTTGTAGTAGCCTGTTGTGCAGCTGTTTTAGCCTCATTTACGGCAGTTATAGCATCAGCTGTATTCTTTTCCCTTGCAGCCTCTTGAGTCTCTCTAACAGCCTCATTTGCCTGTCTAGTGGCTTCATTTGATTCCCTTTCCTGTTCTGCTGTATCACGAGCTGTTTCAGCTGCTATTCTAGCATCTTCGTTGTCTACACGTTTAGTTTCAGCTGAAACTCTTCCCTCTTCAGAACTGATTCTCTTTGTTTCTTCCTCAATTCTTTTCTGTTCATTTGTATTGCGTTCAACTTCAGCAGATGCTCTTAATGTTTCTGCACTAGCTCTAGAACTTTCAGCAGATATACGATTAGCTTCATTAGTTTTACGAATATCCTCTTCAGACCTTCTGGAGTTCTCTGCAGCAATACGCTCATTCTCAGCAGTTACCCTTTTAGACTCTTCTGCTTTCCTACTGTTTTCATTAGAGATACGTGTATTCTCATTACTTACTCTGGTATTTTCAGCAGTAACTCTACCTTGTTCCGCAGTGACACGTAATGCTTCTGCTTCTTTAACAGCTTTTTCAGTAGCTTCTACTTGTGCTTTAGCTTCTAATGCTTCTGCTGCTGCATCTAATGCAGGTTGTTTTAATGATTGAACCCACTCTTCTTCAGTACCTACGAAACCATGTTTTACTGCAACTTCATACGCTGACCAACCTTGAATACCTTGCATACCAGATAAGTCAACAATAAACTTCCAGCCTTCTTGAGTCTTTAAGTAAACTTTAGCATCATCAGGATCTTCTACATTATTAGTATTAATAAGTACATACTCACCTAACTTTACATCAGCAGTACCCCAATCAGCTTCCATTGCTTCTACTGAAGGATATTCCTTCTTGTAAGTGAAAGCATCACCAATAGCAGCTATACCAGTATTAACATATTGTTTAGTGTCATAGTTATAGATCCACCAATCATTATCTACAATCTTTGGTGGATTACTAGCAATCTCTTCAGCTTTATCAGTAGCAGCTATTGCATCGTCAACTATACCTTCAATTTCAACTACAGCTTGATTAGCCTTATCCGCAGCTTCATTTGCTTTATTAGCTGCATCTAGTGCTGCAACTGCTGCATCTTCAGATGCTTTACTTAGGCTATCAATCCAATCTTGTTCACTGCCTTCGAAACCTAACTTAACTGCAATATCATACGCACTAAGACCACGAGCTTCTATACCTGTATCTACATATACTTTGTTGATAGGATCATAAGTAAACCAATGATCATTCTCACCTATGTATGGAGTCTCTGCAGTAGCTTTTACCCCAGTATCTCTATTGTCTACCCACCAGTTGCCATTAGAACCAATAAATGGTGGTACATAGTCATCTTTACTTACATCAAAGAGTACAACCCATTTTTCTATATCACGATTGTAAACTTTAATTATTCTACCTTTTGAATCTGCTCCCAAGTCAACCCAGTACCCAACCTGATCTGGATTGGGTACGGTTATACTTGCAAACCATTCATAATATACATTATTCTTAACCATTGTAATAGTTATTATTTAGTTCTTTTGCGTTAGCATATTGCCACGGTCCTATTTTTGTAAACCCTTTTTCTGCTTGTATTTGTGAGTAGATGTTCTCAATTTTTTCATACATCGACATACCCTCATCATTCAACCTATTAGTTGCATTTAAAACCATTATTTTATCTGCAAGATAAATTATTTCATTTTCAGTAAATTCATAGTTTTGGGTAGTTTCTAGATCCAAGGCGCCACTAAACTGTGTATATACATTACCATCTACACCAGTATATTGACTAATTCCTTCAAGCTCCTCTTCTGTAAAGTCAACTTTTTGTTTAATAGACTCTTTTGTTTGTAAATTAACATAAGAATCATATTTCCAAAGTAAGTTGTATATTATAATTGCTCTTTCCTTTAAATTAAGTTCCATATTATCCTTCTATATATAAATATCCACCATTACTCACCCTAACATTAAAACTAGTATCACTAGACTCCAAACCGTAATTTTTTAGTTGAGTTAAAGTAGGTAACTGAACAAAATTGACAATAGTTCTTTCCATATTGTTTGAATCTCCGAAGTATCTACTTTCTACAGAAAAACCAGATCCCCATCCTGAATTAGTATAATGTTGACAATTTAACCAACGTTGTGGGGTATTACTATATCTAGCAGATCCATTATATAATATGAGAGTAAAACCATTTGTAGCACCTTCTCTACTATTTAAAGTATTTAATACTACTGCAGGGCATGTCTGACCAGTGGTTGCCGGAATCGCCGACAAACCAAAACCAACAGCAGCAGAAGGAATTCCATAACTACCATACATAGTCATAGTAGGAGATAATGTGAACTTGTTTCCATAACTATCTGAATTAGAACCTGTCATTCTACCTCCAGAAATATTAAATCCTCCTACAGTACCACCTACTGCATTTAGCTTTGATGTGTAACATTGACCACTAGTATCTACTCTAAACGGTGCAGATCCAGGTGAAGATGCCGCATTAGATCCTATTGCTAAATGAATTTTACTTGTAACGGCAGCAGTTGTTCTACCATCTAATCGCATTGTACCAGATTGAGATTGAATATTAGTATTATAAAAATCCCATCCTGCAATAGTTGCTTTATCTGCGAATAATAAATCTGTAGCTACATTTTCAAATGAATTAAATTTAACCCAGTAGTAATTGCCACCATCTGTACCTGCATTACTACTTGGAGTTTTTCCACTAAACGCACCAGCACCTTTTTTAGATCTGTTTACTGCATAAAATGAACCACTGTATTTTACTATATCTCTCACATTTCCTTGAGAGTTTGTTGTCCAAGAATAACTAGTAGAAGAAGAGTATTCACCACGATAACTTAAACCAGGACCATAATCTCCAGTACTTCCGGTTGCACCTGTAGTACATACTGCATTTGTATATGAATAATCTCCATCATCAAACACTATATATAATCTAGTCCATATCCAATATCCATCCTCTGCACTTGGTGCAGTTGAACTCCAACTTCCACCTGACAAGGAAGTTGGTGAAGTAGATTTATAATATTGCATAGTAACACTTCTCACACCTCTACCATCTGAACCATTTTCTCCATTCAACGGAGAAAAAATCACAGGTTGTGTCCATCTATACCCTGATTTATCAGGTAATAAATCTATCTTATTTGTATTTGGATTAAGATAACCTGTACTTGTCCAAGTAAGAGTAGTAGTACTATTAGTAGGATCTGGATACCAAGCAAAAGATCCAGATGTACCACCACTGGAAGAAATCATTTCTGTAAAAGTAGGACGTGTTGGAGTACTATTGGTATTACAATATATTTGTATAGAAGAATTACCAATATTCCCATCTTTACCAGTAACGTTTTTTACTAAAGATAACACTACTGTATCTACAGTTATTCCTTCGTACACAAAGTTTATTTGCCACTGCACAGTAACATAGTTATTTGGGATACTGGAACTATTGACAGTGATCTGTTTCTTTTCTTGATTTATACTTAATGTACCTACACCACTTAACTGGGAAGAAGTTAGAGTATATTCAGTATTATTAAATTTTGTGCCACCTCTTCTTAAGTGAGCATAAGTAGTGGCTTGAGACCAATCACTGACAACACCTTCGTAATTTGCTGGAACTGTCATACTTTCATTATCTAATGCTCCTCTATACGCACTTTCTCCATCTCGAACATTATTTATTGTAATTATATCTTCAAACGATACCCCCCCAGTACTAGTTACTACACATCTAAATGTAATTTCATCTTCACCTGTCTGGAAATATACTCCATTATAAACTACAACTAATTCAGATTTTGTTTCTCCCTCTAGCAAAGTCCATTCAGAAGTACCAGATATTTTCCAATACCACTTATACGAAGCTACATCCATTAATGTGGTATCCATCTTTAATGTTATTGATTGAGGAGTTGGTATTTTTGCATATTCTGCGTAGTGAAAAAATTGTTCTCCAGTTAAATATGTTCTAACGGCATCCTCTCCATTAAAACCATCTTCTCCATTTTTACTTTGGTTAATATACCAATCTTTAGTTACTGTTACACCTTCGTCTACTTCAATTGTAAGAGTTATTCTTGCACTAGTAGAAGTTAATGTTTTCAAAGATACTCTATTATCTTTAACTTCACATGTACCAGAACCCTCAGTAAACTTGGCAGTCATAGAAATAATTGGTATCTGAGTAATTCCATGATATGCAAATACATCAGTATATATTGTAGATGGGTCTATTAGTATAGTACCAGAACTATCAAATGGGACAGATGCAGAATAATTTGTTAAGTCTATATAATATGCATCTAGACCTTCGGCACCATTTGCTAATTTAGCAACTTGCATCTCATCATAATAAGTTGCTTGAGTATCATTATCAGTTACGGTGCATCTAAAAACAGCAGTTCTGTCAGTAACCATATCTGGTGTAACTATTAAAGAATTACCGTAACCAACAATTTCGCTATTGTTTGTTACATTTGTCCATTGATACGATGGTTGCACAATTCCATATGTCTTTACATTTAATCCTAAATTAACTGGAGTGGGAGTACCGGAAAAGTCTGGAGAATCATATAGAAACATTCTATTTCCAACAATTTCTACCCATTTTGCAACATCATCGCCAGCTTGTCCATTTTCTCCTTTTGCAATATAAATTGTCCAATAAGGACTTCCTTCTTTCGGTTCTTTACCAATGTTGTCTTGAGTGGCTATCCAAGTACTACCATTATATGTTACACAGTCATAATAATAATATTGTTTATCCACTGACCACGTACCTCTATAAATAGGGATACCAGTTTCAGTTCCATCTTTAGATACTACTGTGATTGTACCAACAAATTTACTATCTTTTCCAATTACTGTTTTATCTTTGCCTTCCAAAGTAAAATCATTAATTCCTGAGTAAAAGGCAATCCTTGGAGCATTTGATCCTTTTGCAGAAATGAAAATAGCATTACGTCTATCTTCCATTTGCTTGTCATATTCAGTATCTCCTTCTACTCTATGACCTAATAATAATATTTCATCATCCGCAGAAGGTGTACTACTACCAGGCTCACACACATCCTTAGATAGTAATATATAATCACTACCTACTTCTGTTACAGCTCTCCAATATCTTTTTACATTATGTCCATCAAATTTTTGACATATTGCTTGGTCGTTTACAATAAATTCATTATACTTGGTGCCATCTTCTGTATCAAAGTAACATTTGTATCCATTATCTTTTTCCTCTACTTTAATACATTTCATATCACCTAATGTAACTAAAATATCTCCACCTACTGCTTTTATTTCATTTACAGTTAATTCATTAACTGTCATATTACCTCTAACAAATAGGTTATCTAATTCTAGATTCCATTTAGAATTTGATGGATACAAACTAGCTCCAACTCCATCCCAACCAGAACGGAATGTTTGCCCTCCCTGTATACCTGTAGTATATATTATTCTTCCAGGTACAGTATCCCCACTTTTAAATACATAGTCTTGTTTTACTTTACCGGCAGTATAAATATAGCTATCAGTAGGTGTAGTACTTTCACCCATTTTGATTACAGGTAAAGAACCAGATCCATCTGCAACTGCTTCTACTTGATTTTCAAGTTTAGATAATGCTTGATTTAATGTATCAGTACTTACTAAGGGATCAGCACTTATTCCTTTATAATATCCTTGTAAAGAAGTAATAGTACTAGAAGGTTGTGTATGATAACCTGGTACATCACCACTACTACCCCCGCCATTAGCGATTACTTCTGCTAAAGCAGTAATAGTGTTTTCAGCCACAGTAAGTCTATTGAGAGCATCCTGTAATTGTTGTAATGTAGATCTATTATCAATATCATCTATCCACTCTTGCATAGTACCACCAATCTCTGACATATCGGTGTCATGCTTAGTATCTAAAGTAATAATCTTATTATTCAATACATCATAGTAACTAGTAATAGCACTATTAAGATTAGTAGTTACACTAGTATCTCCTTCTACTATCTTATTACTAAGATCTTTATAGTTATCATTTACTTTAGTATCTAGTATCTCAACATCTTCTTCTACAGCATCTACTCTCTCATTAGTAGCAAATGTACCTGATAGTGATGTAGTAAAACTTCCACTAGTAATATTTTTATTACTACCATCTTGTACAAGGGTAATGAGGTCTTGCTCTTGCAGTTTAGTTGTTAGTTCAAATTGTGATATCTTTTTATTCATATTACTCTTGGATTATGTGTTTCTCTGTCTCTGTTAAAATACAGTCAGGTTTAATATTTTTCTCAGGATAAAAATTAATTTTCTTTTTAAGACAATTTATATAATTATTAAGCTTCTTTAGAACTTTTGTCTTTTCTTCTGATGTTAATTTTTTATCTGCATTTACTTGTTTCACAAGCTCATCAAAATGAGAGATTAATACTAAGTTTTCAATAGACACTCTATCCAATTTCACATTATATTTAGTAGAATCATTTACTAATTTTCCTACTTTATTTACATAATTGACAGTATCCATTTTCACAAGTTTTAGTATTAATGTTACAATTACACGTGGTCATATCTAACAAGCTCAACATCTCATCGTAATATTGCTCAGCATCTTCAGTTAATCCTAGAGTAGTAGCATTATCATAAAGCGTTTTCTTAAACAAAAACATCATTATTTTATCTTTCATTTTGTTATCTAGGCAATTGTGGCAATACGTAGTTAACAGTTTTATTTCTGCATAATACAATGATTCATTCATTTCCATATCAATCGTATATAAAATAAAAGGGGAAAGGGATATTACTCCCAATCCCCTTTTTGGTTTGAATTATATTTTTTGATTAAGCAACTTCTACAAAAGCTTTTAAAGCTGTCATAAATGCAGAGTCTTCAAGTTCACCAGCATTTACATACAATTCACAAGCTAATGGAGTTGTTTTGATATATTGATTATCATCACTAAGATATTTATTATCCCATTCGATAGACAATGTATCGTAAGTAGCATTTAAATCAGCTTTCAATTCAGGAGCAATGTACGGATAGATACCATTTGCACGATGTGTAATACCTCTGTAACCAAGAGCTGCATTTTCACGATCACGAACAATCTTCGGATTACCTTTACCAGGAGTACCTTGAGTTTTAGCAATTGTCAAATTAGCAATAGGATACATTACATTGCTCAACAAACCAGAAGGAATAGTTTTCCACATAAACGCTTCTACAGAAACCTGAGAATAGTTTGAATCCAACATGATGCCTTCATTGTATGGCATTTCTTTTGCATTCAAAGTAAGTGCAGCAGCTGTACTAGTTGCTACTACTCTAGCTTCTTTGTGTTTGTTGATCTTATTCTTAAAAGCTGTGATCAAATCAGTTGCACTTGTACTCTTTGCAATAACTTCATAAGTATGAGTAAATTGTCCTGGAGCTTCATAGATGTCAGTGTATACTAAACGCAACACATAACGATGACCAACTTCTGGAGCAACATCAGTAGCAGTAATTACAATTTTGTCCTCAGCTGCAGCTACATATTCACTAAATACCATGTTAGGTTTAGAACCCTTCATGATAGGCATTGAAAAACGAATAACTGGTTTAGTTGATTTTGTTCCTTCTCCATTATAAACATCTTCTTTGCCTTCACAAACGCCAATGTACAATGAACTAGCAGCTTTAGCTCCAGCTGCATCTTTTACAATTGCTCTATTTTGATCAAATAATGCAATCTGACCTTCTGTCAATGCATCTACTGTCGTATAAGATGCAGGTGCATCAGTACCAATAAGTACCGTATTCACATGATTAAGCATAATTTTTATTTTTATTTTTGTTAAACTTTAATTAGACGTCTAGCTTAACATTTTGATTAGTTCTTCTACTTTCGTGTTTCAGATTTCCTCGTCAAACTAAACTATTTCGTATAATCATTCCATTGTACTAACTTCGTTCATATACGATTGATATCTTGGATTAGCCTTATTTTCCAAATACAACTCTACCGCTAACTTAACTATCTCATTATGAGTTGCAGCTGGCATATCTGTATACTCATCAAATGGAGCATCAGTAAGACTAATCCTTTTAGGAGTTCTCAAGTAAGTGAGAATATAATTTCTTATGTTGTAATTACCATCTGTGTACAAATGGATTTCATTTCCTTCATACAATCTTAATGGTCTAGCAGATCTACCATGTAATCTATATTCTGACAAAGTGTTTTGTCTTTGTCTGTCAATATTTTCTACTGTAGCTTCTAACACATCTACATTTTTAGTTCTTGGTTGACCACTTGGACCCACAGGCCAGCAATGGTCATAACTAAATATTACAGCTGTTTCTCCTACAGTAAACATATAATCATCCGGCAGAGTAACTGTATACTCTTCTGGATATGTATTAAATTGATAAGATTTTCTAGTAACTAATGTACGAAGATCATCAATTCTTTTTTGATCTTGTTCGAATCCAGTTTGTTTGAAATTAATACCAGAATATCTAGTTTTAATAAATTTATCTAACCCAGCCATTAACCAATACTCAATATCTGAAGTAGTAGGTTTTGTTAGATTATCATCTAATTTATCTATTTCTAATTCAAAAGCTGTTTGTAAATCAATATACTTCATTATTGTTGATTATTTGGTTGTTTTACTTGTAATCTATATTTACCTTCAGTAATAAACATATTAACTGCTAAATCTACAATTTCACTATGAATTGATTCTGGCAGTTCACATTTACTAGCTCCATCAGTAGTATTGAATCTTAATGGTTTTCTATAATAAGTCAATGTAACATTACCTAATGTAGTATATGCATCTACTGCTACTTCTATATAGTTATATTTAGTAGTAGGATCTGATACTAATGCAACAGCAGGCTGCCTAATAATAGGAGTATTGTATGCTGTTTTAATAAACTTACCAAGATCTCTATACTTAACCAATTGATTATCTACTCTAACAAAATCTTTATATTGTTTATAAGTACCCTTTACCTTACTAAAGGAATGTACATATAAGAAATATTCTTCAGTAGATACATATGGTAATCTGTATCTTGTAAAACCATTAAGAGTAGTACCTGTTGCGGTTAACTCTTTTTCTACTAATAAACTCTTAATAGAATCTGTATTTCTAGTATGTATGTTAGTTTCAGTTTCCATTTGGTCATCACCAACATAATTCATCATTACATACCTATCTTGAGCTTCATTTAGTATTGAAAATATAAGATCAGAGTTAGGTTTCTCATCTACAATAAGATCTGGGCTAATAAGTTGAATTCGTCTCTCGAATTCCATTTGCATTTCCTTACTACTCATATTACTCTGATAATTGTGCTACGTACTGTGGATGTGTTTGAGTTCTTGGAGATTCAATATTCTCAATTGCCATGTCAGCAGCTAATTTAACTACTTCATATTGCATATACTCTGGAATTTCATCTAGAGTAGACGTAATATCTTGATTATTAATCTTTCTTGGGTATGCTAGATAAGTAATATCTATAGTATAGGGACCTACCATAAGATCCCTATCTATAAATACTATTAACTTATTATCTTCCAGTATTGCTACAGGTTCTTCAATCCAAGGTTTATTATTATAAGTTTCTAAGAATCTAGTAGCTTGTTCGTGACTAATAAGTTTTACTGTAGCTATTTTATTACTACCAAAATGTAAAATTCCTTCTAAGAAGTACATACGCTTATCTTGAGTATCATCACCATAAGTAATACTAGATTTGAAATTATTCATAGTAAGTCTATTACTTATAGATTCACTTAGTAAAGACAATCCCTTATCAGTTTTTACTAAACCTTCTAAGTCTGCTACTCTTTTTACATTACCTTCAAATGGTATTCTAAGAGTATTGTTACCAGTAGCTTTAGTAGCTATCTTACTTAGATACGCTGTATATAACCAATAATCAATTTCCTCAGGTAAAAAAGATGGACAACCAGATATACCAATATTAACGGCATTTTTATCTGCTTCAATCTTAAACGCTATATGTGCTTCTAATACTGTCATGTTTACTTTTACTTAGATTCGATTTCTTGAAGTATAGTCATTTTGATATCCTGATTCTTTTTATCATTTAATGAAGCAATAGCATCTTCTAAACTTCTACCAATGATGTCAGTACCATAGTAATAGATGTTTTTAGACTTACGAATTACATTCTTTGAAATAGCTGCTTCAATAATGTATTGAGTGTCTCTTACTTTGTTGTTTACCCAAATCAAGAAGAACTTATCAGGATTATTTTCAATAAGATCAAATAAACTACTTTCAACTAGCTCATTACTGATATTGTCAGTCTTGTGACCATATAAGCGTAAACATTTGCGCATTTCCTCAATTGACATCTTATTAAATTCAGAGAATGCCTCACGTTTAGCTTTATTTCTTTTGTTAGCTTCTTCAGCCTCAATTTCTTTATTTACAAGAACATAATCATGAGTAGGCTTAAGGTTGTTAATACCATTTGCTACTCTTTTGTGTCCTTTTAAAAATAAATATGCAAGTTCATCTTCAGGCCTTTCTGTATGTAAAACTTTATCTCTTGCGCCTAAACCGATTGCATATGTTTTCCAGAATCCACTTTGTGGAGATAAATGTCCTTCTTCATATCCCATTTCTTTCTCCAAACGTCTAGCATCTTCTGGGGTTAAACCAGTATATCTATTACCAGATCTTGTCCAGTAAGTACTGATATAATCTTTACAATTCTTATACTTAGCTATTCCAGCCCATGGATTTGTACGGGCGAATTTTAATATAATATCCATAATTTATAAGTTTTAAATAAAAGGGGTGAACTTAATCACCCCTGTTTTATTAATCTTCAACTTCCATAATAAGTTCTCCACATGCCCTGGGATCACGAAGCATGATACCCATTTCACCTAAGAAGTGAACAGAGTAACCGTCCTTTGCATTAGATCTTACTGTGGATTTATTCTTAGAGTAACCAGTTCCCGGAGCTACAGAACCTGAAGTATTCCAGATAACCATCTCACGATCCTTACGAACAACCTTAACGATATTAGCTTGACCATCACGTCTACCAAGATCCAAGAATGTCATTCTATAAGATTCCAGTGGTTTACCAGATACCGGATGTAATAAACGATTATAAGTAGTATCATCATACAACGGGAAATGTTTCAATGTCAACTCGATGCCATTTGTCATCTTGTATGTTACAAACTGACCACCTAAAACCAAAGCCTGACCAGAACCACTGATAAACTTCGTATCAATCAAGTTCATTGTAGCTGCTTTTTGTTTCAATACACGGTCAAATTCTCTCATACCCATTTCACCAGTCAAAGCAACAAACTTACGTTCGTTAGTACCTAAGATATTGTAAGACAAGTCAAACAAGAAGTCTTCCAACAATTCCGGAGTCAATTCAGTATAGTAACGTCTGTTAGACGGAGCAATCTGTTGCAACAAACCTGCAGGAATGTAAACCGGACGGCCGTTCGTACCTAACAATGAAGTAGAACCATCTTTATTTACGTTAGACTTAGAGTAAACCATCATTCTCTCACATCTCTTAGACCACTCACGCATTGCCTTCCATTCCTGATAGTCAGACCACAAATAAGAAGTCTTACCAGTTTTAGGATCTTTTAAAGCAATCCAAAGTACTGTAGAATAAGCTGTACCTGTAATATCATAATCCAAGCGAGTTGTAAACAAGAAGTTTCTCATCTTGAAATGAGTATTATAATTCAGGATATCACCCTCTTCACTGTATTCTTCGTAAGCAGAAGCCAAACGAGATACTTGACGACCAGCTAACAAATATTCACCAGGAATATAAGAGTTAGATTGACCATCTGCAATGAAACAAGTATAAACCCATTCATTACCATCTTGATAAGGAGCACCAGAAACACGTACTTGATACTCTCTATTATCAAATTCCAAAATTGCACCAGGACCAAACCATTTGTCCTCTAACCACAACATGATAGGCGTATTACCCAAACCTGCCATAACTGTGTCAGCATTTGCAGCAGTGATTTCTGTTCCCTGCCATTTTGCAGAGCGAATCGTCACAGCTCTATCGCTATCGATCATTACAGACCATTCGTAGTCTCTTTGGTCAATTGTCATTACATTACCAAGACCACCAGTAATTGCATCCAAAGAAGTGCTATAACCATCATCTTTAGAACCGAATACATAAGAAATAACACGGGTTACTTCATACGGTCTAGTAAGCATTGCATTTGAAATCATATTCTCATCAACAAGATCTGAGAACCATTTACCTCTACCGATCTGTAAATTATTTAAAATTCCGTTATCCATATAAATGTTAGTAATTTATTTTTAATTAAAGTAGTTGTACTGCACGACTAAAAATAGAGTTAGATGAACTTGTATTAATTCTCTTAGTACCTTTACTAACGCCTGTTGATCTGAGACTATTTTTCAGATTTTTAATAGCAGAGCTAGTACCCTGTTTTTTGGCAGCATCTAACAAAGTGTCACCTCGCATTGTAAAATAAGCTGACTCTATTAAATTCTTTACGCTCTTGGAATAGTCTTTTTGGTACTGGGTCTTTCCACTAGCGTCGGCTTTAAATATATAAGCCAATAATTCTTTCTTGTCCTTAGCTGGTATTTTGATACCACGTATATTGTCCAAGGACTTTATTTCACCGACAACGTCATCAAAAAACTTTTGTTGGCGCTGCACCATTTCCTCCTTTTTGATTCTTTGTTGCTCTAATAGCTCTTCTTTCTCTTTTGCAACAATCTCTTGAAGTTCCTCAACCGCATCTCTAGCCTCATCTTCTAATACTCCGGCATCTTCAAATCTTTCGATTTTCTTAGCAATTTGTTTGTCACTGTAACCTTTTCTAGCTAGTAACTCTCTCAATACTATCTTTTGCTCATTTTCATTTTCAATATCAACATTGTCAACATCAATGTCCGGAGTAATAGAGAAATAATCTTCTAACTTACCCCCATTACGAACAAATTCATCTAATTTTGCAACATCTTCGCTTGCATATTCTGGAGTAGATTGTTCTTCGATTACTTCTTTAAAATACTTAACCAATTCTTCTACAGTCTTTGGTTTTTCTTCTTCCTCTTCTTCATCAAAATCCCATTCTAATTCTTCAGCAATTGCATCAAATAAAGCAGATACTTGTTTAGATTCAACTTCATCTTCTTCAGTTTCCTCCTCAGATTCTTTTTCAATCTCTTCTTCAGTCTCCTCTTCTTCAATTTCTTCTTTATCCTTTTTCTTAGAGGCTTTCTTAGATTTCTTAGGTTCTTCTACTTCTTCCTCTTCAACTTCATCGATTTCCTCTTCCTCTACTTCTTCCTCTTCTTCTATTTCTTCTGTCTTTTTATTTTTAGATCCAGGAGTAGCAGGTCTAGCTTTAGCAGACTCTTGTTTTAGTCTCTCTAATTCTTCATCATCAATATCATCGTTTTGAGAGATGGTGTTACCAACTTGTTCAGTGAATATATCAGTTATAGCTGTAAATCCAAATAGTGTATCGTTACTATTGTTTTCCATAATTAATTATAATTAGATTGTAATTGTTATTTTTTCTTTCTTCCTTTATGATTCCACTTAGCAGCATTTTGAGCAAATATTGCACGTTTTCTAGTCAATGGGTTTTTACTATGCGTTAACTCTTCTGTACTTTTACCTGTTCTTTTCTTAAGTGCGTTAAACTTCCCACGATTCTTTTTCTTGATGTGTATACCTCCGTCTTTATAAGAAGGAATTGGGTATACTGGGTATAAATTTTCCATATTGATTATTCTTTATTTAGTTCATGACCTACAAATCCAGCACCACCTAATGGCATTAAAATTTCCATAGGAATTAGTTTGTTTAATCTATCAATATACTCGTTTTTATTTCTATACAAATCATATTGATTCTTAACCATTTTATTTGATGTCGGATTTCTCATATATTCCAAAATCATATTTTCGTCTACAGGAGTACTCCAGTTTGTAATTTTACCAGAATCTTTTAATGATCTCTTTAGAGTTAACATATGACTTTTAGCTTCTGTAGGATTTAATAAGTATGATCTACTTCCAGCAGCATCAAATAATCCCATTTTTCTTAACTCCGCAGAACTATATGTATTGTTAGAATTTGCTAAATAATTTAGATAAGTGTTTGTAATATATTCTTTACCACTATCAAAATCCTGAATCTTTCTAGATCCTGCTAAACCATCTGCCACATGTCCTAACTCATGATTAGCAGTTCCGGGCATATAAATATTATTATCTAATATCACACTATAATCATTTATATCTGTAGGTAATATATTATCTTTAATATTTTTTATATTTATTTGCCCATAACCATCTTTGTCCGTATCACCCCATTTGACATAACTACCTCTTTTAGTCATGTCTTTATATGCAATATTAGAATAAGCTCGTTTGTAGTTAGTTCCATATGTTTTGTCTACATTTTCTACTAATTCACGAGTTCTTTCATCTGGAAAAATTGCTTGTTCTATTGTCCTAGAAATTTCTTGTTGGTACTTCTTAGAATTTCTATCCTTTCTTAATACTTCAGAAAATTCAGAATCATAATCTTCTTCCGTTTTCTTTTTAGTTTTCTTTTTGGTTTGAGTAGGAGCAAAACTGTGAACACTAGCTCCATCAATTTCAGTACCCTCAACTATTCTTCCTACTTTGGACTTTAGTTTTTTGATGCCTTTTCCAACTCCCCAAGGAATCAAATTAAGTACTGCATCCATTGCTGCACCAGCATAATCTCCTTTGCCTAAGTCTTCAATAAAGTTAACAGCATCTTTAATATAACCAGCTGGAGTAATATAAGCTTCTGGCTGAACTGCATTAACTGCACCTGATATTTTCCTTTGTCTTTCAAAGTACTCAGGAGTACCAGTTCTGTATTCTGGTGGTAAATCTGCTTTATTTATGGTCTTACCTTTACCATCTTGATATGCAGGAATGGAATCAAATTGTTGCTTGATATCAAAATATGTAGCACCAGGGTTATTCACCCTGACACTATCATATATCTGTTTTCTCTCTTTAAGAGATAGATCTTTCCATTTCATACTAGTAATATTTACTTACCTGTCTTACCCGGTTTACCTTTTCCGCCCTTTTTAGAGCCTCCCTTACACGCCATAATTAGTCCTCCTATTTTTTAGATTTAGATTCACCAACTACTTTATTTTTTAAAGCAGTCTTTGCTTTTAATTGTTCTCTCTTATAAGCCGCATCATCTTTCATCTTCTGCAATCTCTTAGCCTCTTGCAATTTTCTATTTTCAAGAGCTATCTTTTCTTTTTCAATTGTAGCTTTTAACTTATCAGCTTTCTCTTGTGCAGCAATTTTACGCTTTTCAAGTTCTTTCTTATTTTCTTCAGCTCTAGCCTTGTTTGCTAAATCCATTTGTTTGCTCATAGCATCAGATACAGCTTTTTGTCTAGCTATTTCTTGATTACCAATTTCAATTACATCAGGTACACCATTCATATCTTGATCCATATTTTCAGATCCTCTATATGCATTTAATTGAGCTACAGTAATCTTAGTAGCATTATCTTGATCAATCTTATATTTAGTAAGATCAAGTTCAGCTTCTTTAAGCATAAGCTCCTCTTCCTTAACTTGATTCTGCATTTCAACAAGCCGTTGCTGTTGTTGATTTTCTTGTTCTTGCATTGCTTGTTGTTGCTCCAATCTGTTGTTTTCTATGTCTCGTAATTTGGATTTGATTACACTTAAATTGTCGCTAGTAAATATTTCAGCAGCATCTAACAATGATGCACCATTCTGCATAGCTGGTTGTACAAGACTCTTAAGTTGTTCAATGGCTTGACTTTCTTTGGTACTGTCAGTTACAAAAATATCAAAGTCTTCATATGACCAATTGTCATCCATTTGCAAGAATGTTCTAGTACCCTCATCAAATATATAATTTAAATACTTTTTATCATCCTTCCATGCAAACTTGGCACTATCTAATAACATTGATAATACATGTGTTTTAATTTGATTATGTAACCAAAACCATGGCTCAGTAATATGAGCAGATTGAACTACAGATCTTTCTACATTACCCACTAGCTCATTACTAGAAATAGATCCTTGTCTTTGCTTTGTTACTCCGGACAATTCAGATACCATTTCTTCAATCTTCGCAAGTAATTGAATGTACGTATTAATAGTATTAGACATACTTGCATCAATAGAAGTCCATTGATTGTATGGTGATGGTTTACCACCCTCTCTACCAGGAATGTCCCAACCTTCTTCGTATGGATTGACAAATGCTACACCAAGTGCCCCTAAGTAATGCATCCACTTATCTACATCTATACCCATACTCTTAGGTATTTGAGTAACATCTATTACAGGTATTTTTCCTTTGTCTCTAGCTATTGCCATTTCAAGACGATACCAAAGTATGATATACATGTATTGTAGTGGTTTCATAATAGCAACTAATGACTTGGCTTTAGTATTTGTATTACTATAAGCTGCACCAGTGTATGGTAATTTAGCACTATTTAAATTGTCTCCTCTACGGAATTGGTACTCTAATGGTTGCATACCAAAGTAAAGATCATCACCTGCTCTGTATCCTTCCCATGCTTCAATAATCCATTTCCATTCAACATTGATTTCTTCACCAGTAGGTTTATAATATTCATCTACCTGTATTTCATCTGGCATACCTGTCTCAGGATCTATTATTGTAACAAACCCTATCTTTTTAAGTGATTTCCAGCATACATGATAAACTACAATGTTATCTGGATCTCCATAAGGATTATGGTCTGGTAATTTATTATATGATTTTAAATTATAATGAACAAAATCATCTACTGGACTTTTGTCTGGACCAAATCCAGATGTAGGTTTTTGATCTACTATTTCTAACAATTCGTTCAATTGCTTTTCATCTAGTTTATCATAAAACTGATCGTATATCTGGCTCCACGACATTAATGATCTGTAACAACACCAAGATGCATCGTGAATGAATTCAATACCTTCTTCTGCAGGATACTTAAAATCTTTAGGATTGATTCTTTTAATAACTGGTTCACCATTTCTAATTCCTATGTAATACTCTTCAAGTCCTGCAACAAGTGCATCTTTAAAGCCTTTCATAAATTCATGAGAAATGTTTTCTTTCTTAAGTAAGAATAATAAGCTTTGATATGCTGTTGTTTCTGCTGCATCTTTGTAATCCTTTGTTAAATACTTCTGTATTTGTTCTGGTGTTTGAATTTCGCCTGTTTGTAATCCTTCTTGAAATCTAGCTTGATCTTCTGGGCTTAATTTAGCAAGCATAGCAGCTTGCATATAATTCAACAGCATCTGTTTAGCTTTGTCTTGTACTTCACTACTAGCAATATCACTAGTACGGCACACTCTAAAGTTAAATGGACGTTTTGTTTCTTCACCTAATAATAGATCTACTTTTGGACGTATGATATTATAATCCTGTGCCATTGCTGGAAAGCCATCATCTTGATTGAAAGGATTTGTAACATACTTTAGGTCTTTTTCATTGTATATACTATTATATAAATCATAATAGCTTTGCATTTCTTCTTCATCAGGTATACTTTCGGACGAAGCTATGCCAGATATTCCAATAATGTAATCCACGCAGTCTTTTCGCCATTCTTCGGTTTTTTTACTGAGTGGTAGTCTTTGGATAGGAAATGAGTTGACTGTTCTTTCCATATTAATTAGTAAACATAAATGTGGTTGTGTTATTATTTAAAGGCGTGAATGTAAATGAATCATCTGTATTTTTAAACAACGGTTTATCAAACAATCTCATTTTCTTTTCAACATCCTCTTTCTTCTTTACTTGTATATTATACAATTGTTCTCTATAGACCATTACCTGCATAAATGCCATAACCCTATCAAAGTTTCCTTTGTCATTATATTGAATAAGTTCTTCAAGGAATGGTTCAGATAGTACAGTATTTAAACCTAATTGCTTTTGATCTCTAAGTTCTTCCAGCCATTCTTTGATCTTACCTTCTCCCCAAAGTTTGATCTCTCTATTCATATGACATCCTTTTCGTCTATTTACTGTAGAATTATTAACAATATCTTTAATAATGTCTGGTTGATCAGCAAGTAAATGACTACAATGTTTGTTATTGAAATAAGTAAATAAACCAGTGTTCTGGTTTTCTACCATTGCTTTTGCATTATAGTAAATAAGTAACTTACGAACATTTTCATAAAACTCTTCAGCAGTTTTTGGCCTACCTGTATATTCTGCTACAATGATATCTGAATATGATTCAAAGTCTTGAAAACGTTTATATATAAAACAAGAACCTAATGAATTAGTACCTGATTGATCGTGATCATATGGGTCAATACCAGCTATATATAAACCAAATGGTGCATCTTTAACTGGGTGTTCCCATATAACTATTTTACCAGTAGGATCAGAATTCTTTGGTAATGGGAATTCGGTTATGTCTCCTGTTTTCTGTATATTCCAAATTATCTCTCCATTAACTAGAGTAAGAGTACCTACTTGTTTATGATTCTGTAACTTAGTGTTAGTTCTTATCCTTGCTAATTGTTTTTGTAATTCTTTCTTTGGGAATATGTTACCAGATAATTCAGTAAATGCTTCTGCAGGAGATTCAGAGTGTTCTGCTACGTATCTATCTATTTGTTGAGAACTAGTGGCTTCTTTTAACTCTTCTTCACGTAAATTTAAAATAAACTGCCTTGCTTTATCATGAAGAGTGTTACCATCTTCATCCATGTACAATCGTTTACCTTTTTCATCACGTATATCCAAATTAGTATGTTGAGGTATAAAGAACCCACATTCTTTACTCTGGATACCATCGTCCCATATATTCTCAAAACCTATACAGTTATATGATTTAGGATTATAAAATGCTTCACGTAATGTCATTACTGCAGGACCTTCATCACCACCAGTACCAAACATAATCATCAGACCAAAGGCAACACCATCTTGTTCTACGGATGGTCTAGCAATTTGCCACGCAGCTTTAAGTTCTGGGAAAGTACCTGCCTCTTCCCAGAGTATTAACATACCTGCTTTACCACGTACAGCATCTGGGTTATCTTTCAATGATACACCTATTATCTCTGATTTATAACCAACTTCAATTTTATTACCAAAATTATCAGTTACAATCATAGAAGCTCTACGACGCATACTAGTATTTACAGCTTGTCGTTTCTTACCCCACGCCGTGTTTTCATCTATAAAGTCCATGTAATCCCAGGCCTTAGTAAGGATACCATCATCAGTAAGATACTGTTTATTTGAGGCATACACATAAGACTTAGAACCGGGTATTAAAAAGAAATTACGACAAAGCATAGAACCACCTTTATAGGAATAACCTTTACGTCTAGCTTTTGCTACACATAAGTGTTTGCCTTGATCCTGTGCGCTTTCAATAGCTTGAAAATAGTAATAGTCATAATCATAAAAGTCAGGAAATGCTAACTCTCTTACTTTAATTAGCTCTTCTTGACCTTGTTTATTCTTTTTATTTTTGTATACAATTCTTTGAATTGGGCAATAGTTTAAATAAAAATAGTTATACCCAGTGATGTAGTCCCCATCATCTGCAGTATAACCATTAATGCATCTATCGGCCTCTGTTTCCCAAAAATTGAAATACTCTGATGTACCTTTTGGGAAGGAACAATAAGACCCCGACTCTATATAAGTTAGCGCCGGGGTTCTGAATTTATTAGAATTTTTGATTTTCTTTGTGAAATCAATCATAAATTACTTTCTTCGTTTAAACAGGTTCTTAATTTTCTGCCATAAACTAGTTTTAGTAGTGTGATTATTTTCTGTTTTTTCATCCATGTGTGATATAGCATAAGCAGCAGCTTCAGCCAAATCTCTTTCTTGCTCTGCTTTCATGTTGTTATATACTTCAGTAAAATCAAAAATAATCATTGTCGGTTTAGTATTCTTTTTACTAGTTTTAGTCTTAGCCATAATTGCAATTTCTTTAAGCCCTTAACGGGCAGGTTTTTATAATGTCTTTTATTGTGTCGTATTTTCTACAACTTCTTTTTTGGTAATTCAAATGGGTTCATTTCTCCACCGCCTCTAACTTTGCTATTCTTAATCTCTTCTGCTCTTACTTGAGATTTAAGTTTCACAATTGATTCTATTACTCCAGCCATATTCTTAGCACCATCTGTAAGCTTTTTAATAGAATCTAAATCCATTTCGTCATCTTTAGATAAGTGATAGTATTTAGCAGCACCTTCAAGTTTCAATAGTAATCCATCTAACATATACTCAAGTAAGGAATACGTTCTACTTTTCCAACTATCTTCTGCTTGTATTACTATTTCTGGTAATTCATAGTTTTCATCTCCAAATAACTCCTTTTTTAATGTAGGTTCTATTAGATCTCTTTCCATAGTCTCTACATAAGGAGAATCATATTTGTTTTTAAGTACTATGTACCATAAGTATTTTGTTGCTAAATCTTTATCTTTAAATGAATCCCAAAGTTTTTTAAATGGTGGAATGGCCAACATGTCTGGATGTATGACCACTTGTCCACCAACTATATCTGCTAAATTCATCTTTAAGCTCCCTTAACACAAGCTTCGCAACAATTGCAATCCTTCATATTACAATTTTGCTCGTATTCTTTATTCAATTTATAATTATTATAAAAATCTTCATTTCTTATAATAACAAAATCTTTAACTTTTCTTCTATCTTTAACCGGTACTTCTTTTTCTCTATAACCAGCATAGAGAACCAAGATTACATCACCAGCTTTTACATCATACTCTTTTTCATTAGCTACAAAGGTACCATCTTCTTCAATTACCCAAGCCCAGTCTATATTTAAGTAATGATTACTAATAGTATCAAAATTCTTAATATCGTTATCCTTCATTGTTAACAATGAGCTGCCACCTGTATAAATATACGTATTCATATTAATCTAAATTTATTTTAATGTATCTGTTTTTATAATGTCTATTCAATGCATCTACTGCTTCTTGTTTAGTATAAAATGCATTAACATACTCTGGATTTTTACTGTACTGATTGATTATCTCCTTCAGTTGCTCCGCTTTCTCGTCCCTGTTCTGTATTCTCATTTTCTTCTTTTTTATCAGTTGAACCAAATCCACCACCACGATCTTCACCTGCTAATTCCTCTACAATGACAGGCTCAATCTTCGGATAAGGCATTACTACTAACTGAGCAATCTTTTCACCAGGCTGATAAATTGTAGGAAGAGCATCTGTAGTAATCTTAAATTTAACAAGAATCTCACCTTTATAATCACAATCTACAATACCTACAGCATTACACATTGACATAGACTTCTGAGAAACTGATGATCTCATAAAGATCAAACCCATATGACCTTCAGGAATCTCTACTGACAAACCTGTATGATATACCAATACTAACTTACCACTCTTATCAAATTCCTGAGTAAAGGAAATTGCTGTTAAATCTAAACCAGCATCATTAGGGTTAGCATAACTAGGTAATACTGCATCTTCTTGTAATTTCTTAAATTTTAATTCCATATTATTTTCTTACTATATTGTGTCCTAATATTATTTCTGTTGCTTGTGCTGCTAAATTTGCAGCATAATCTTCAAGGAATTGACTACGATTTGTGTCTTGTAAGATCTGCCTCAGATACAGTAGTATCACTTGTTGATTCAGTAGTATCTTGTCCAGTTTTTCTTCTGTGTTCATTCCTTTTTTGAATTCTTGCATTCCTAGTACCATAATTAGCATTGTATTTAGCAGTACACCATTCTAGATTCAATAATTTGTTATTAGTTTTGTTTTCATCTATATGGTTTACCTGTTCTCCAATATATTCTGAAAATGTGGATAATACTAATCTATGTACTTTTACTTTGTAATTCTTTTTATTCTTTTGTAATGATACGGTTAAATATCCATTGTGATCTAACCGTTGAACTAGGATCTTTCCAATTGTTTTATGTAGACTCCCATTAGAATATTCTACCATTCTATCTTTTGATCGTACTTTACCAAAATTAGATACTTCGTAATCTGGAAAATTATATGCGGTTCTCCATATTTCTATAGTCATATCTTTCATAGAATGCTTAGAAAGATACAGAAGAGCGATACTATTCCAACATACTTGTGCAAGATGACGGCATCCTGTTTCCGGATCTATTTCATTTCCTTTTTCGAATTCTAATAAATGACGTAACAAAGCTGCTTTATATCTCTGATACCCGTTCTCTAGATATTGCCATGTATTTTCTCCATACTTCTTAGCTCCTTCTGTATATACTCTGGCAATATCTTCAAGACAATCAAGAGGTATTAATTCCCATCTTGTTTTGTCATCTTTCTTATCATTCTTTTTTCCTTCCTTTTGCATTCTATAAAATCTTCAAGTTGTTCCACACACCAAGTAACTAAATAAGCATATTGTTCATTTCCTTCATTATATCCTTCTGCATTCATTGATAAATAATCATATACAGCATCTGCATAATGGATTGATTCATGAGCTAAAGTAGAACAATGGAAATCATCTAGTACTATTAATATACCAACAGCTCTAGAATATTTCTCTCTGACCAAGAACGTAGCTCCCATTACACTACTTAGTTTGGGACGATCTCTTTCTGGTTCATCATTTCTAAGTTCTTTGGTAGTAAGAAAGAAATCAAAAAAATCACAAGCATCTTCCCAATCATCCAGAGTAGTAACATAAAGATTTACAGGATATAGATTTTGATATAAAAAAGCTTTAGTTGTTTTGTTTTTCATTCTCTCTGGTTTTTTCATACTTTCTTTTTGGTTTGATTTTGAATAAATACCCAAACATTATTGTTTTAGTATCTTCATCATTTGAAATAACTCTATTTGCAAATTTAAACGGGTGATTACAAATTACTTCTACTACTTGATGTGGAATATTATATTTATTTGCTAATTGTATATAGATATTAGAAGTTTTTTCCTTTTGAATCATATACTATTCTATAGTATTTATTTTTAAGCAAACCATCGATTGTAAATGATTCTACGTCTATTGTAGAAGGTCTAATTATATTTATCACACTAAACACATCCTTTGTGTCATTGTTCATCATAACGTGTTCTACTACTTCTAACTTAAGAGCTTTTTCTTCCTTTTTACTATATGGTTTGATAGGTTCTAAAATTATATATCTATCTTTTTCTTTTACTTTGATGTTCGTGGTTTCTACAAACATAGAAGAATTTCCAAAGTAAAGAGTATACTTATTAAATGGTAATTCTTTTCTCATTAATTTATTCCACCAACATTTTAGTAAACCATATTTCTTATAGATAAGAATGGAACCTGTTTTTATATCTAAACATTTCATTTTATTCTCAGTATTATCGTTAGTTGCAAACGATCTCCAATAACAACTGGTATCAGAGCCTTATTTACGCTAAGTTCGTCTTCAGCAGGTCCAGCTATCAAAATACCCTTCTCTTTGAAAGACTTAATGTATCTACTTAGGTTATCCTTAGTAATACCTAAATTCTCAATGATATATTTTCTATTATATCTGTTTGCTACATTCTTATTTGTATTAGGTTCCTTAACGTATTCCATATCCATTTTGATAAGTGTAGCCATCAATTCAAGTTCTCTATCAGTTAACCTAAGTATTCCATTAAGCGCTTGTAAAAACTCTGGTATCAATTCTTCATTTGATACGGATTTTACAAGTTTATTCATTTATAATTGTTTCGAGTTTGTTTAACAATTTCATCATATTGAAGTATACAGTATCGTGTTCTACCTTTACACAAGTTTGAATTTTACCTTCTTGATACTTCTTTTCAATATTGTTCTTACGTTGATTGTAAGTATTTTTCAATTGAGCAATAATAGTACGAATCTGTTTGATTTTACTCTCATCCTTAGATTCAACAGTAGCATTTTCAATTGGTTCAACTAAACCACTTTTAGCATACTCTTCAATCATATTACTAGATACAGCTACATTTACTTGAGAATAATAATTTTCTGAGTCAGAAGATTTCTCATCAGAGAACGTATACATATCATTATCCAAAGTAAGGATATCACCTGATTTTAATACACCAAAAGGTTTAATAACTTTATATTCTGTAATCATAATTATTTAATGATATTTATTATTTGTTTCATTTTATCTTCTCCAATTTTTCTTGAAGAAATCGTAGTTTCTATACCTAATCCTGAACAAGGATCTTTCCAAGCTTTACATACTTTGCAGTATTCTTTGCTTTTCCGTTTAGCATCAAATGGGCATTTTTCCCTGACTGTTGTAATAGTAACTCGGTAATCTGACATAGTATTTATTTTTTAATAGTTCCAAGTGCTAATTTAATCCACTTGTTTACGTCAAAATCAGGATCTTTTTCAGATATGATTCTGCAATTGTTTGAAGAATCACATACTTCGTATTGTTTGGGTTGGGTTACTAAACCCATGAGACTAATTGCTTCATTCTTAGATAATGTTAATTCTGTAGCATTTTTCATAGAAGGATTATTAACGTCTTCTGGAACAAATACCTTAACTGTACCATCATCTTGTATTTGAATGAACTTTGAGTACTCACCCAACATGTTATTTATCATTTCTTTAATCATATTCACATAACGCAAATATTCAAAAAAAGTTGCAAATTTTATACAATAAAAAAGGGGTTAACTTTATGCTAACCCCTAGTACATCCAACTACAACCACGATTAATTAAGACTACGCTTAGTCTTTAAAATATTTTTCTCCTTTTACAAAGGCTACTACATTATAAGGATTTACTAATTGACTATCTTTAAACAAATCAAAATCAATCGATGCTTTCCTAGGATATGCTACCACATCACCTACTTCAGGATGATTGTTCTCATCTTGCCACTGATATCCAGATGGCAGACGTAATACAATACCTTTTCTGAACGTAGTTAATACCTTTTCTTTAACTGTTTCGGTATCATTGATATCATAACCATTTTCGTCCTTTTTACCAGTCTCTACTGGCTTAATAATTTCTTTCTCTACGTATTCATCCTCTAAGGGCTTAACTATCATATCCTTAGTAGGGATATACACTAAACCGTCTATAACGGTCTTTAATATGTTATGTTGATTTTCCATGCTAACTAAACGTACTTAATTAATTTTTGTTCTATTACTCTGAAATTTTTCTTAGAATGTGACCACCAGCACTACAACAAATACCTTGTGCAACATTATTTAGACACCCACTAAAGTTTTCAAATTGTCTAAAATAACACCCTCTGCATCCATCATATGCTCTGATTATTTTAAAATCATCACCATTTATGTTAACAACTCCTTGTCTAATCATTTCTAAGTATCTTGGCTCATTCATCATGATATAGTTTGATAATATTATATTATATACTGCAGTTATCTAGAGTAAGAGTAATGGTTTATATTACTACTAATTGCATTTTAAACTGCTACTATATCCTACTCTGGATGTAGGAACGTATTATAATCTAATTTTGTTCCATTTTCTTTAATAATAAATTTTTATTTTAGAGTAAAGCTATCATGAGTACCATTTTTATTCTTACAGAATAACTCACAATTTACCAAGTACTCATCCATAAAATCATTTTCTGAATCTATTTCAATGTCTACTTCTATGAGATCACCATTTTCATATATTTTCTGATAAGTTCTATAGTTCCAATTACCATTCCAATGGTCTTTTATATTAATAAAACCATGTTCTTCTAGCCATTCACAATGTGTCATTTTAACATTATTTATGATTATTTAACATATCTACGAGAGTTTCGTAGTTAATTCATTAACTTGTTGCCTTAATTCATTTACAAATCTAGTAGCTCCTTTAGGTCCAGTATACCCTAAACCTGGTATTTTATATACATGATCACCAATACTATCTATACCATACGCATTATTATCTTTACTTAGGATAGCTTCTACCTCTTTAACTGTTAATTCTTTTAACATAATTTAACTATTTTTAACGTATCTTATAACCTAAAAGTGTTAATAATTCATAAAATTTGTTAATATCCCTAAAGTAAAGTGAATATGAAATCATCATATGAGCCATACCTTCCTCCATAGGATTCATTAACCTAAGATCTGATACTTTCAAAGCTTTAGTACCATCAGCGCAATCCCATTCACTTACTCTAGCTCTTAATAGCTCAAAATCACTAAACTCGTAGTAAAGCTGGTTGTCTCTGATTTCAAATCCTTTATCTTTTAGTTCTTGTTCAAATATCATATTGCTGTTATTTAAATTCTAATTAGAGAACGAAAATGAATAATAAGTGTTGTAAAAATTTTTTATAAAAAATATTTTTGTGGGTATAATTGAAAGCGAGGACCAAAATAAAATATTATAAAAATTTTGATAGTGTGCAATTGAGAGTGAGGACCAGTACAATATCAAGTCCCCTCTCCTAACAAGTAGGGGAAATCCCCCGTCAAAGAGTTAATGTGTCAATGGAACCTTATGGTGTATAGGTAACCGTAAAATGCTATGGATTTGTCTATCAAGGATAAAGACGTAAAGAACTACGAACTTACGAAAGTAGAGGTAAAAACCTCCAAAGACGGCAAAGCACGCTATGCAGTGTGCGAGTTCAGACAAGCAGGTCTAAGAAAGGTGCTGCAAGAGCAAACTAGACCTGTTGTGATGCAGTTAATGGCTGCATATGGTAGTACTAAGGAACATGAAGATGAATACTTCAAGGCAATAGAGAAAACTATTGGTGAAGTTTTTCCCATCTGTCGTGTTGAAGTAACAGGCTTTCCTGACTTTATTCGTAAGGACAATGATGGTAAAATCATCACTGAGACTAAGGAAAGAGACGGTAAGCAAGTAAAAGTAGCTTCCATCTATAACTCTGTCTTCATCTATACACTGTGTACTGACGAAGGCGAATGTATCAAGTCTGACGCAAGTCTTATCAAGCGTGGTGAGAACTTGTACAACAATTCTCAGCGCATTGTTGATTATGTTGAGTATGATACTAAGCGTAAAGCAGCTAAGGCAGCTAAAGAAGCAGCTAAGGCAGCTGAGGAGAAGAAGTCTAATCCGTTGTTGGAGGGTGAAATAGTGGATGACGATGAGTTGTAATGAGTAAGTGGGAGGGAGTGGTAAACACCATTCTCTCTCCCCTCATTTTCTCTCTTTTTCACACCAAGCCCATTAGTAATTTATATAATATATAGCGTAATTTAAAGTTGTAGGCGGATATACTCTAAACCTTCAACATAGGACTAAACAAAATGGTAAAAAGGTTTGGAAACCCTCATTTTGTATACAGGAGTAAACCATCTCCCAAAAAACGTATACAATAGCCAGAACAGTAGGCGACAAGTGTAAAACTATCGTGAGTACAAGACGAATTTGTGTATTTATAGTCTTGAGAATCTCACCCACAGAAATGTGGAGAACTATCACAAAGCTGTACCAAAATTTAGATGCTTGGAGTACGACGAGAAAAGAGCATCACATACAACATGTTTATAGAATGTGCAAAAATACACAGGTTCCCTTAACCTAAGCCAAACGGAAGAGGGGGAAAGTTGTCAGTAAATTGTAGAGTACCAAGAACTGTCAAGTTGTAGATAAGATAAACTGAAATCTTCTGGCTGCTAGGAATAGACTAGCATTAAAAAACTAAAATCCAAAAGACGTTGAAAACACCAGTTTCTTATTCGCAGAGTTAGGACGATAAACCAGTGGCGTGCTAAAGATATTCGTCAGGCACTGAAATTACCCGCCAAGTAATAATAAGTTTTAGGGAGTAAACTGTCTTAACAAGGCTATAAAATAGCCTACCTTGCCATGTAGTAATACTGTATTATCTAAGTATAGTACAGAACTACATGGTTTAGTATGATCATTAATCAATAAAATTATATATTATGATAGTAGTAGTAAAGTGCTATAAGCACAACGTAAAACCATTAGTAATAGAAGTATTTGAAGGTCATGATGAACAAACACAAAAAGATGCTTTTGAATTAGCAGCTATCCTAAGTAGAAAGAATAAGTGTGAGTATAAAGTACTCGTTGATCTTTCTTACGTTGCGGTTATAAATGATTCAAAAATAGAAACAAATGAGTAACGGAACAAAAGCAACAATAGGATTTTACATAATGTCGTGTTTATTCTTATTATCAATGGGGTTAGATCCAAAAGCAAAATTCTCAGCAATATTAGATATGATATTTGAATGGTCATTAGCTTATTGGATATTTATTGGAATATGTTATTTAATAATAAACTCATTTAATAAATAATATCATGAGCAAAAGAAAATATCACAAATCAAATTGTGATGCCACAGTTAGGGCAATAGTCGAAGATGCACTAGGACGTAAAGTTATCCTAGTTGGAAAGCACGCTTTCGAGTGGTCTATTATTCTCGAAAAAGAAGGGAAATTAGTAATAACTACCTTTCCTAATAGAGAAAAAGCAGTAGATACATTTAACAATAAATATAAAAGAAAATGAAAGCACTTAATTACATCTTATTTGGTATATTACTATTGGTATTATTATTTTATATAGTAATAACAATAAGTCAACCACGTTATGCAGTAACTAATATATTACTGTATGTAATACCAACTATAATTGGTATCTATTTTGGTGTTAAAGTTATTAAACGTGAATAATATAAACACCCAGTGTATGAAGTGATACACAACTCTCTTTTTAATTTAATATAATGCAGCCATGGTTAGTGACAAGTCTAAAGTAAATGCAGAGTCATATTAAATTATTTAGTAACTATCGTTTTTAGTAAACTATGACAACTAAAAACAATAACTAGAGGACATCTTACTATTATTACAACCCAATGTAGTATGAATACTCGTGTATGGCGTAGCTTTCCTTAATTAGGAGCAGTGATAACATCATGTAGGCGCAGAGACGTAGGAGACTTTAGAAGAATAGGCTTTATTATAATTTACGTGCACAGTATTTATAATAATAGCAGTCATAGCAGAGAAGGAATCGAATTAAACCTTTATTAATGTGGCCACATTAATAACATTCCTTGCAATAGCATGTTAGGTTCGCATGGGTGCACTATTGTGTTTATTAGTAACCAAGTAAGCTTACAATCATAAACATTACCATAATGTATTATGGTGTAAGACAGTATGATACTAACTGGAAAATAAGTATCTGGATACAAAACTCCTATAGTTTAATGGAAAAACACTAGACGTATTGCACGTTGGAGATTGGTGGTTCGACCCCACCTAGGAGATCAAATTTTTAATATATGAGAAAGATAATATCATTCATTTGGTTAGTATTAAGAATACTTATCTACATGATAATATTATTAATACTGTTGGACGATCCCATCCTATATCCAATATGTGTGATATTATTTACATATATTGAATTTAAGGATAAAATAAATGTTAGTGTTTTTCATGGTATTATAGATGAAGTTAGAAAAGAATTAAAGCAGTAACATTCTTTTGGTTAAAATGTAAGACACACATCTGTTGTGAAACACGTGTGTGTCATTTAAAAGATTTTTACAAACATTGATTATAGCCTTCTAAAGACAACGAAAGTCACGACAGAACCGTTGTATGCCTATTGTGAAATACGCATACAATTTCCCTAGAGTAAAGACAACCTCATCGAGACTAACTACACTACTTCATACGCATTCTGATTAATACACAAGTTAGCGGTTCTAGGGTCTAGTAGGTTTAAATTGCCGGGCTGAACGAATGCCAACGGCTACCGAAGCTAATGTCTTTAAATCTGAATCATTAATACTTAATAATATGATAAGAATAATAATTCAGAAAAAAAAGAGTCGTAGTATATCTCTATATAAGAGAATTGTGACTCTTAAAAAAGAGCTTAATTTAAGTTGGCTTGATGCAATTAAGTTAGCTTATAAATTAAGTAGAGGATACGGTGTAGTAATCAATACTGCTATCGCATCCAAGCAACAGTGTATGTACGGATATATGGATAATCTCCATAATCAGTTACATCGTGTATTTGATGCAAATTGGAAACAAGATGTAGAAACTGTTGCTATGCAAATACCCAAAAAAGACTTCGATCTATTTAAAATAAGTGGAGGTTATAGGGTATATATTGCAACAAAACCCGGTTATATAGATCACTTCTTACAGATCTATCCATAATCAGGTAAGGGAGATTTATTTCTCCCTTTTAAAAAGAAAAACTTGTTGAATTATAGAACTCTATTCATGTATCTGTTGTGAAACACATACTGATTAAATTGAAATCCTAAGTAGATACATGTAACAGCTTGGCGGCGCTAGTGGCTTATGGTCTACTTAGGATTATTTATGAAAACTATTAACATTAAATATAATCAATATGGCAACAAAAATTAAATTCAATTTTAAAAAAGCGAAATTTAAAATAGCTTGGTTGAAAGCATTAAAGGTAATTTTTGGTCTTGAATTACAAACAGCTAAAATTGCTGTAGATTCTGGAGAATTTTACTATACACTCAAAGATAATGAAACTTATGAAGCTATTTGTATTAAAGTAGCAGAAGTATGTGGAACTATAGGTGAATCCTTTTTCTCAGAAGAAGAAATCAAAAATGTGATGTCTATTGTAGAACCACAAATAGAATCACAAAGTACAAAAAATATAAATACTACAAATAATTCTCGTAATATACAAGAAATTACTCCAAATGTAGTAAAAGTGGGTTCAGTATATATTCTTACTGAAGAAGAATACAACCATCTTTGTAAATGTCGTGGTTTATTAATGGATATGCTAGGTACATATAAACAATTTCTACAAGCTTATGAATCCTTTAAATAAATCTTCATTAAAATGTCTTTTATATGTGTTACTACTATTGGTAGTAGTAGCTGGGGGTATCTACACCATAGCTATTACAGGAGAGTTAATAATAACCTCATTAGGTATGGGTGTTATACTAGGTTTGTTCTTTATTTTAATTAATAAAGAATCTCAAAGAATAGAAAAGTATTTATACGAGGAAGAACAAAAACAACAAGATTAAAAAGGCAATATTGCACAGTTTTATTAATAAATCAATTATTTCTATGAACAAGTTTCGAGACGTAGCCATTGGGCTACTTTGCATCGTACTATTGGGAGGAATCCTATGGTATGGGTACGATAAGTACCATGGTACAGAAGCTAAAGAAGCTTCAGAATCAACTAAAACTAAGGTTATTATTCCTACTTTGGAAGAAAGACTTAACGACTGGAATGTTGAAAAGCATGACATGGAATTATACGATTTGTGTATGGAACTTCCAGAACAAATCGTACGTACTATTCTTAATAGAATAGGTACGACTGCAACGTATGAAGAGATTGCTGAAGAGTATCTCCGTAATACAAACTATTATATTAGTATGCAGTTAAAGGAAGTTATGCCGGGAATAACAGGTCCAGACGCAAAGAATGCTAAAGTGGAAATAAAGACTGAAGTAAATAGGCCGGAAAAAGAAAGTGAGAAAGCTGTCAAAGTACCAATTACGGTAATAGATAGTATTAAATGATCATGATTGCAATAACTTTTTTGAATTTCTGACTTATAATTCATTTATATGCATTGCCTGTGAAGGTAGTGCATATTTTTCATTAGATCATCAGAAGATGACAAGCATGTGGGGCGTAAGTAGTATTTTTATGCGGGAGAAGAAGAATGGCAATTGTTCTAATTAGTACTGATAATTGCAAATACTATGATCGTGCGGACGTTAAAATCATGCCGTTAATAAGAATTGTACTGGCAATACAATTCTGCTATAACGTAAAATATGTTAGATAGCCGATTTTAAGAAGTTTTATGTAAGAGTTTTTTAATATTTATTTTGCAGACGTAAAACTTCACGATGACACTTGTTATTAGTTACTCATAGTACAATATGAGTTGTTGTTAATCAACAATCGTTCAATCAAAACTATCTCTGTAGTTGTACATACAGAGACGTCATTAAAAGTTATAACTTAAATTTATCAAAAATGAAACAGTTACATCTTATTGGAACTACAGGAAATAATTTATGTCTTGTACAGATTCCAACTTCTTGGTCCCAACAAGAAGCAAAAGAAATGCTTGAAAGAGCACTTCTTGTTTTCATGCAGGAAAAAGATAATCCAGAATTTCTTTCTTCATTAAATGAAGAAGAACTGAAACATCAATTTCCTAAATTCGATTCTAAGTTAATCGAGCAAGTTTCTGTTTTACTTCAGAATGTAGGTACACCAATATCTACAGGAGGAGGTCTTACATGGCAAGTAGAAGTACAGAATTACTTATTACGTAATCCTACTTTTACTAGAGACTTAGTTCTCTTATTTAACAATCCTCTCAAAAAAGAGGAAAAAGAGTATCTTTGTATTAACTACATTGAGGCATTACCTGAAATTGTTAAAGTTTTTAAGAGCTATGTCTAAAACGTGGAAAGAAAGTAAAGCAGTAAAACAAGGACGTTCTGAAAAAGGACGTCCTAAGCCTAAAATGGAACCCTACAAAAAGGGTACTAAGAATAAAAAAGAAATTTATTGATTACTCGCCAGTTATCATATAATTTAATTTTTTATTAATATGGTGGTTATCCCCGAATCGTGAATAAGCCCAGAGTCCTACAGCAAATCAAAGCTATGTGAAGATGCATAGTACGCTAATAAAGTAAAGGGGGCAGCATACGATAAGAAAACAAAGACTATGCCACGATTCATTATTTAAGAACATGGAAATAAGAAACGTTATAGAACTCTCCGCATTTAGCAAATCTTTATCAAAAAAGATTACGTACTTAAATCATGAAGAACGTATACTTATTGATATAGAACAAATTGCTGCAATAACTCCATCTTCAGAAAGAGAGGATTTACCTAAGAAAGTAGGTTTAGCCTCTTGTAATAATGATGAAGCAAAAGAAGAGTTATACACTTGTGTACTACTTAAATGCGGTTTTAGTGTAAGAGTAATTGAATCAGTAGAAGAAGTATATAATAAAATACAAAAAATATACAATTCTACTATTTAGTAATAAAAATCAATTTTATTTAAAATGCGAAGCAAAAGAAAAATGGAGACTGTACGTATTCGCAAGGCGAATGCTACAATCAAAAAAGAAAAAGTAGTATGTTTTGCACAGGATAGAGACATAAGCACTCGCATACTTGCGATACTATCTGTAGGGCAGACAAAATCCGGAGTAAAAAAAGAAACGAAGGGGGCTGATGGAAAAGTAACAGTAGCCTTTGTACCTGAAATTACTCGCTACAAAGTAATTTGTGGCTCCAATGGAAAAGTTGGAACAAGATATAATGTAATAAAAATACCCAAAGAAGAAAAGGGTAGAGTTATCAAAAAGACTGTTATTGATAACAGTACTGTAGGCCGGCGATTAACAGATGAAGAGTTTGTTAATATGTATCCTTCTCAATGTAATATCTTTAAAGAGATATTTAAAGAAGAATTTCAAGTAGCATACCAAAAGATATACGAAAAACTAAAAAATAAAAAGTAATGATATTTGAACATGAATTTATCGATCTAGCTAATACTGCTAGTATTAGTAATATTTCTACTAGAGGACAACCTATTACCTCTACACTTTGTAAAAAAGATATAAAAGGATCAATAAAGAGCGCAATTAGTGAGAATCCTAGTTTTAAGCAATTTCTTGAAGAGAATAATGCTTATGGTAGATATGTAAAAAATATCACCAATCAAATATTACGAAGTAGAGATATCTCTGGTAAACTAATTAAATGTGTACATAGAATCGCTCATAGTAATTATAGTAATAGAGAGATTATTAACGGCACTATTAGCTGGAGTAGTACATCAGAAGGTAGCGATTATTGGTTTGGATTATATGTTAATACTAAAAAGTAAATAATAACAATTTTAATTTAAAAATCAATTTTATTAACTTATCAAAATTTTAAAAATTATGGCAGATTTTAATTTAGATGCAAAAATGCAAGAGCAAGAAAACAATCAGGGTAAAGTAAATACTTCTGCAGTAGACAAAGCAAAAGAGAACATCGCTGCAAAGAAGTTAGAACAAGAGACCCGTGAAGTTGAACGTCGTTTATCAAGTGCAGAGTCTACAGAAGATCGAGCATTGAAAGAACTTCGTATGGCTCGTAAAAAGGAAGAAGCTCAAAAAGCATTTTTGACAGCTGTATCTACAGCTAAAACAAATTTTGAGTCCGACGGAGATTATCGTAAGTACGACAAAGCCGTTGAGGAAGCCGAAGAGAAGCGTGATAAAGCCGTCAGTGACGCTAAGCGTGCTATCTACGGTGAGGATTATTGGAGATATTAATCCAGTAATTTAACTCCGAAATCAGAGTTGGGAGTGTCCGAGAGGCCTCCCAATCTCTTTCCGTATATTTAGTTCTAGAAAGAGATTAATACCACGATTTAATTATTCGAATTGGAGTAGAATAAAAATTATCTTGAATTAACAAGATACTCAAGAGCCTTGAGCCAGAGTGGAAAATTCTGAGCCACTGATCACGTGCCTAAGATCATTACTATCACTTGAAAAGTACACCGTAAGTACTGCTGAATCGCTAGAACCTTGAGTCAAGACCTAGTGATAGACTTACGTAAGTAAGTTAAGTATAGTAATGATATCAAATCACACATAGAATTAGAGCTTTAAGCCGAAGTTGATGGTTATCGTCTTTTGATGGTAATTTAAAACTTCAAATTCTATAGATCTATCAAAGGCATTTACTATAGTAATAGAGAGCTATATGCCTAAGATTATTCTTTTTTAAAGAGATAAACATGTATTATAGGGAAGACATAAGTCGCATTGCGCACTCTTAGAGGAATACACTCGTATAAAAAAGAATTCTTACTATTACTATAGATTTATAAGGTAAAGAGAGAGTGATCTCTCTTTATCTACACTTAATAATTTGGGGTTAAAAGTTAAAAAGTATTTACGATATAAGAACTGTATCGTATCTTATTAGGTTTATTGGAAACTATTAGGACGAGGGTTCGACTCCCTCCAGCTCCACGAGTTTCTGTATATCTTTTCTCACTATACCATTGCGGTTTGAGTAAAAAAGATATATTTTAAGGGGCTGCTTGGATTTGACTAGTAGTGAAAGGTAAAATAGGTTCAATTTAAAATTTAAATGGCAATCCATTTGTCACTGATTACACTGCTCTAGGAGCAGCGTAAATCAACGTGCTAACTACGAAAGTGAGGGAGTCTAGTAGCTTAACTGGATAAAGCCCTGAATTTTATCAGGAGATTGTGGGTTCAAATCCCACCTAGATAACAAAAAATATTAATTATGAGTTATATAGCAGTAGACACATTTGGGGATGAATACATATATTCCTTTAAACCTAAAAGAGTAATATATACTAGTGCATTAGGTGAAAAATGGGGATATTGGCATTCTGAAAAAGGTCATCAAATTGAGGTTCCTAAGGGTACTGCAAAAGCATTATATAATGCAAACTTGATGATTGATTGTAAAATTCCTTTATATAAAAGGAATATGAACTGGGGAGATAATCCGATTCAATTATAATTTTAAAAAGCTTATGGATGAGAAAATAGCTGAAAAAAGATTAGTATCATTTAATAAAGAATGTATACTAGCAGGACCACGGCAAAGTGTCGTTAGTTTCCTTAAAATGTTAATGAACTTAGGAGCTGATGTAACAAAAGCAACATCTGCAAAGAGTTTAATAACTAGTAAATCGAACATTGTATTACTACTTAAGAATGAAGGAAAAAGTAAGAAATTTCCTCAAATCACTGTATTAAGTAGATCTTGGTGGGATTATTACCACAATCCCAAAAAGCATAGAAGTTCTTATAAAACATACAATATTCCAAAACAATGGAATAAAGTATATAATGAGATACTAAAACTTGAAAACATTCCATTCTTAATTCCTGAGTAATATGAGACTAACATTTTGGATATACTTTGATAATCCCGGTGAAAAGGAGAAATTAAAGAAGATAATGGATGAACCATATGATGATTTTGAAAAGAATCGTCTAATCCAAGAAGAGTTTGGAGTTGATTTGCTTACAGCAAGTCGAGTTATTGACACATATTATAAATCAATTAAGAAATGAAAGCAGGAGTATATATTGTTAAAGACTTATTCAGTGAACAGAAATATATTTTGTCTTTAAATGGTAAGGAACCATTTATAAGAATCACAAATAGTATTTCACTAAGTTCATTTGCTAATGGTCTTATCGAAAGAGATCATAAAATAGTTGAACAGATTTTAGAAGATCCTACTAAATTTGAATTTACTCTTCTATCTAAAGAAATTGAATCAAGTAAAATAGAAGAAAGAAACACAGAATCTAGTAGTATTCAATATACTGATGAACAATATAAAGAATTCATAAGTATAAAGAATATTCAACCAGATGGTAATTTAAATAAAATTGCTGTTACTGCAGATATTCAAGGTAAATTACATATATCTTGGGAAGAAGCAGAAAAATTATTTGATATAATAAATATTCGTTATTTAGAAGACGATAAATGGAAGAAAATAGAGATAAAATCTTCGATCAACGAGGCGAACTCTGTAATACAATAAAAGATCTTTTTAAAAATACTAGCAAATGTGAAAACTTTTTACCAGTATTTAGAGAAGATGAAGGTTATTGTATGGATTGGGGAATAATTGGATCAGAATATGAAAAATATTTTGGTTGGATTAAAACTCCAGATGGGAAATTTTGTTCAGTATGTCCAGATAATATGGACTGGCGTACTTGGATTGAGATAAAAGCAAAAATTAAGAAATGGATTGCTTGGATATCTCAACGTCTTTTTCATCCTAATAAGATGATAGGGAGCAAACATACTACAGACTTAGTAAGACTAAGAATTGCTGTAGCGATGTTAGACAAAATAGAATTACCTAGAATATATTCTGATGAAATGTTTGATAATTTAATTCAATGTTATTGGATACGCAAGTATATATATGATACCTATTACTATAGGTACATACTAGGTATTCCATTTTAGTTTAGAAATAAGGAAGTGTAATAAGATTTGCCTACTTTCAGACGAGATAGCTGTGTCGTCGCAGAGGGCGTTCTAAACAAAGGATTCTAGGGGTTCGACTCCCCTAGTTTCCACTAACTAATGCTTGTTATATGAAAGAAGAAGAAAAAATCTTAATTGAACAAGCAAAACACGGTGATGATAAGGCTTTTAATCAGTTATATAAACGGTATCATAGACTGATAAGATATATTATCTTTGATATAGTCAAAGATGATGAACTTACTCAAGATCTATTGAGTAACACATTTATAAAAGCCTTTAGTAAACTCAGTTCTTATGTAAATCCTATTAGCTTCGAAGCGTGGCTTAAGACAATAGCAGTTAATACTACTATTGATCATATAAGAGCCACAAAGGATTTATGTAAGAACTTCAGCATAGATAATGAGACAAATACTATTCAATTAGAAGAGACAGCTCCAGATCCCGAGTCAGATATGATTAAAACGGAGAATATTGAGCTTCTAAGAATAGCATTATCTCGCCTAAGATCTAAGTATCGAAATTTACTCGAGTTAAGATACTATCAAGGTCTTAGTTACGATCAACTGAGTGTTAAGCTTGGAATTCCTATCGGTACTGTGAAGTCCGATTTGAATAAAGCAAAACGTAGGTTGAGAGAAATTTTTCATAAACTTTCAAAAAATTAACAGAACATGACAACAATGACTTTCATTTCTATGATTGTTGCTTTAATTCTAGTGATTGTAGCAATCGCTAGAGTGCAAGGTAGCCCAAAGCTAGGTATCAATTTAATATTGACACTAGCATTTGCGATTGTTGTTGGATTTGGTATCCAGAGTAAGACTCGTAATATCGAGCCTAAAAAGGACCAAATAGAAAAGGTCTCTGTAGTAAACCACATGCCCATACAGGCTTTGCAAATCGTTGGAGTGACACCAATGATTACTGCAACAATTGAGTCTGTAAGTAAGGCTTATATGTGGTTTATTAGAGACCAAGGAGACCAACAACAAGGAGAAAATCTTCTAGTTCATACTAGAACCAGAGCATCACCAGATCACGAGGATTCAAGTTAGCTTACTAACTATTTTCGGGATCATTACTATTTCTATCATTAGTTATTTTAATAATTTAAAACTGTAAAGGACAGTAAACAAATCAATTGAATCATGTCTAAGAAAAATAAAACAACTCAGCAAGCTCCTATAAAGGATACTGAAGTAAAGGATAACAAGAGTGCAAAACAAACTCAAGTAAATAATCCACAAAAACCAAAGGAAGTAAAAAAGCCTGAGGTAGAAAAAGAGGAGAGAAAACAAACTCCACCACCTGTAGATCCTGCAGTAGAAACAGTTGCAACTGAAGAGGTTAAGCCGGAGCCAAAGGAAGAGATTCCTTCAAAAATCGACTTAAACAACATTAAGTTACAACCACATCAGAGAATGTCTGGCGATGGTTATGCTCGACTATTAGAAGTAGCTCAGCGTCACATAGCCGGTATGAAATCCGGTGAGCCAGCAACGATTAAGATGGAGCAAGCCTTCACATATAATCTTGCTTGGGGTATGACTAAGGCTTCTATTCAGGCTCGTGAAGAAAAGCTTGAATTAGGTCTTGCAGTTCCAAATGATGACGTCATTGTTCAAGATGTTATTAATACATTTAATAATATTGGTGTTACAATGCTTCCTCATCATGTATCTGAGGATGGTAAACAAATGACCTTAGCATTTAAGGACATTACTCCAGAAACAGAGAAAGAAGCTAAAGAGGAAATTAAACAAGAGAAAAAAGCTCCTGTAGTTCCTGAGCTAGATGCTGCTAAGTGGAAGGATGAGAATGATGCAAAGAATGGATTATCCTATATCTTATCACAACAGAACTCCCCTTTTCCAAATCGTTTCAGCGAGGCATTGATGAAAGTACGATTATATCGACAGAATCAAGAACCAGACGAAGCAAAAAAGGAAACTTGGAACAAGATTGGATTAGGTGCATTATTCGAAGATGCTGTTACCCTGTTAGGTAATAAATCTACAGCATTAGTACGTGGTCTATGTCAGGGAACTGTTAGTTCTCTTATAGCAGATCATAATCCAATTTTCGCTCATTCAACTGTAAAATATAATCTTCCAGTTCTGAGTGAGAATGAAGTAGTTGATTTGATTAAAGCGTTTATTCGTGTTCGTAATGCGGACTCTAAACAGCCAATTGACGAAACTACAGCAGTTAAGAATGGAATCCTTGAGCCTACTCGAGATTTCTTCTTACAAGTACCGCAACTAAGTAAATTAGTTGTTAATACTGACGATCCTAAATCATATGAAGTAGGACTCGCCAAGAAGATCATGAACAAATTCTATGAAGCTTATAAGACTGAAGTTCCTATGGCAGATCCGAAGTTCATGCTCAATGCAACAAATAAAATGATCGAAATTCGTAACATGTACGTAGACAAGGATGCAGCCTTCGCTCTATATACAGAAAGCGAATATCCTAAGGAAACTCCGAAATCTGAGGAAACTGCAGATCCTAAGAAAGACGAGAAACCGGTGGAAGAGAAGAAGTAAATAACTATAAATCATTATCAAAATGAGTAGACATGGCAATTTACTTACATACGTGTCATTTGCTATTGTAGGTATATTATTATCCTATAATACGAACTTCTTTCAAGTAGAAGAGGTTCGGGCAGACCAAGTAAAACCACTTGACTTGCCCGCATTAAAGTTCGATCCTAAGGGCAATTTGTCCTTAGAGATTGATCTTAATAAAGGTGTTTCCAATGTAAAAAGCGATATGCCGATCACTAACATTGATGTCACCATTAATCACCCCACGAAAATCGTGGAAAAGGTAGTAAAGAAACCAGTTAAAGAAAGGAAAGAATATGAAACAAAAACTGAATATTTGGAGAAAGTAGTGATGTTTACTCTACCTACTCCTCGCTTTCACGTACCAGATGTTCAGATTCCTAAAAGCGTAGAGAGATGAAAGCAAATAATAATACATTAGATAAATTAGCATTTGTAGGCTTAATTATCTTCTTTATAATGTGTTTACTTTTTGCATGGTGTATAATATAACAGTTAAAGATAAAAGCTGTCGGGTCAAACGACTCCTTACCCGTAGTAAGAAGAAGGAGAGTGGTATTGTAGCTGTACACTTAAAAAGCAATAAGACAGCGTATATTATGTTTGGACAAGTCTGATCAACGAATCGCATAATATAGACAAGGAAAACAGGATATGAGAATATGATAGCGCTAACACGCAATTCAAAAGGTAATATGATAACTTATTAATGAGTATATCCTTTTACTCTAGAAAAGTTAATAAGAAAATGGAATAGTGTAGATATCAATCCATTCTATAGGTATTGAGAACCGTCTGGTGAATATACTAAGAGAAGACACTTCGATATGCTTACCGATAAAGTAGGGAAACGTAGAAGATAAACGATATATGGAGTCTGCTTCAGCAGCTATTAATAATTGTAGGTGACAATGCAATTATTAAGTCTTAGAGTAAAGACAATAGTAAACTTCATTAGAAGTCCGTGGAGGAAACCAATCCTGAAATCAAGAAGGGACTTTAAACAGCAACTGCAACTATTACAAAGGGTGATAGAATTACTCAACAAAGAACTGACTAAGTTCCGGGTAGTGTCCAAAGCTACCTTACTGAATCCACTTTAATTAATTTGGATAGGTTAAATAAATTTGCCATCTTAGTGTTCACTATATTAGTGCTGAAACACCTATATGAAAGAATATAGGGAAAGTATAGTTATGAAGGAGATTAGATATTTAATAGAGGGTGCTATAAGGTGCTACGAATCTGAAGAAAGTAGAATCAATTACTACAGCTTTTACTCTTAGAAGTAAAGGTCAACAGTTGGTGTTATTACTAAGGATTCATATGGCTGAGTGGCTATGATCCATACTAGGAAATAGAAATGAATTCGAGACTTATTTCTATGAACATGTATGACAGATTATCCGGATTAGGTGCCAAACCTATACTTTATAGAACTATTAATATCAACGTGATTGTGTTTACTGCATGAGTTATATCACGATAATAAATGGAAACGCAGAGGTTTGGTGAAGCGTACCAAAACGTTAATCCAAGTTTTAGAACAATTCTTGGCAAGATTGTAATATAGTAACACTATATGTATCTAAAACAGGTTTGACTTACCTAATATAAAGTTTTTGACGTCGGCTAACAGAGTCCGTCGGTTGATATCCGAGAAACCTGCAAAGTTTAGTATGCTTTCTTTAAAATATATAACGAAAGTAGGGCTTTTGTAAAGTCAATGGGCTAAGTTCAAGTCTATTAACATAGAGCTACTGAATCCAAAGATTCACCACTGGCCCGAGAGTCATATTTCCTCTTAAATAAAGAATATTAGAGAGTATTAACATGTTTAACACCGTAGGGGCCAAAATCCCGAGTTAAAATAAAATTTGAGGAAGTCCTCGCTAGGAAAAGCCTATCATTTGTAGGATAAGGTAAACCATTTTCTGACTGCGCCCTCAACAAGCCAACCGTTATTGCTTCGTGCATGAATACTAGAGTATGATGACAAATCATATGATCGGTATAAAGCGTTTCATTGAAACTTATAGAACTTTAGTATTAATACTATAGACCTTTCATAAGTAAGAGTAAATGGAAAGTAGGTGAAAGTCCTCAATATTCGAGCTTGTAAAACAGAAAAATCCTCGAAAAGGTCATATGGGCAGTATACTGCATATGAAAGAATAGAGTGGCAACCACTTTAGGGTGAAAAGACTAGAAGTGTTGGGTTTGGTAACGTTCCTAAAACGACCGTATATGTGGAATATTCGATAAAGTAATCCTATGTGGTTTATTATATCTTATCAGTGTGTTTAAGCCAATTTAAGACACACATACTAATAATAGTATATTTGTATTGACAAAGATATAACGTTTGCTAGAGAAGCCTAGAAATGTATAAGAACTAGTAGCATGTGCATATCCCTATCAATATACAGCGGTAGAAGATAGTAAAAAACGTATTGATCTTGTGACTTATTAATTAATGTCGTAAGATCTCATTAGTCTGATGTTGGGCAAGCGTAAGGGACAGTTAGTCATGACACGAACCTTCATTAGTTAATATGAAAAGTATAATTGGATAATTCTAGAGTAAGACTAGTTCCATAATGCACTAGATGAAAAAGTGTCATTTAAGAAGAGGAAGTATCTATTTAAATGTGTCTCTATGGAGTGCTAGAGTAATAGCAATAGCAGAATTACAGAGTGAAATAGAATCCAATAAGCTTATCAAGTATAAAGAATAATTTCAAGGAGTAGTCATTGAATTGACGTAGGCGATAAGATAACAGGCACCTGGGCAACAACATCCCCTATTTAGGAAATACTCCAGTAAAGAAGTTCTTTTATTTTATTTGAGTTTATTAATCTTTTAAAAACAATTTAAAATGTTTCGTTGGTGGAATCAACCACGAAATCAAGGAGGAAACAAATTATGGATTATATGCGTATTAATGCCGCACAATGTGGCGCAACTCTGGGTAAATATATTTTAGTAGTAGAACGGAACCCAGTAGATACAAATTATTCAGAAGATAAAAAGAATGGTGCATTGACTTTAAGTCGGCCCATTTATCTATACTCAATTCGACCGATAGAGGTAACTTCAGTCGAGTTAGTAGAATCAATGAGTAACGAACGTAAAGTTCAGTTCAATAAAGATCCGAAATTACGGCTCGATATCGCCAATATTGACGACATTACGAAAGTTATTCCGGTACCGTCAGCTTCCACTGTTAAAGCAGCAATTGAGAAGTACGAACGGTCTAACAAAGAAGAAATTACTATCTTTGTAGATTATGTTAAATTAGTACCGGAAGTTATGGCCCTTAACCGGGATGAGAAGAACGTACTTCAGAGCTTCTTGAATGCTCAGATGAAGTTCTGTGGAACTTTAGCCGAGGCAAATGAGCTTGAGGCTACAGCTTGTCGAACTCGGATGAAAGAGTTAGGTATTGACGTTAATATCTAATTACTATGTCCGAGCAGGGATTTACTATAAGTCCGTGGGCGTTTAGAGATTTAACTTACATGTTTAGTGATCCTATTCTTGTAGATCAATTGCTACTTACAGATGAAAAGCAAGTAGCAAAATATAAGAAAGTCAATAAAGATGGATCGATAACACTTGGTAAAACGAGTATTTCATGGTTAAATCGCCTATTTGGTGGAGAATATGTACTTAATCCTGAGACAATTTGTCTTAGATTAATTAAGATAATAACCGGTATGGGTAGTGGTCGAAATGATGATGCATATAAAGATATGTGTGATCGTTTCTCAAATTATTATAAAGATGGAAATTATAGTTTGGCTATATCTGCAATTTTTGTTGCATATCGTTTTGTATTAGCTTCAGATATTAAAACAATGACTGAAGAGAACTCTACAGTTGAGAAAGGAGTTCCTAATCGAAAAAATGTTTTAATAAATGGAGTATTAGTAAAAGATAATTCTGGTCAAGCTGTTGTAGTGGATTTTTCAAATCCATCGCAAGTATTATTCCGTCGTCCATAAAATCGAAAATCATAAGTAATGGTAATTATATTCTGTGATGAATGATGAATAGATATTACACATTACTCAAGATATTTCCTGGTAGAGAAAGAGATGAGTTAATTTCTCTACCATAACATGGGCGTAATACGGTATGTATAATAACATGCTAAGTGGGTTGGCTAGCCTCGAGAATAAGAAGAGGATGTCATTATCGATGATGAATACGCCCTCACAGGTAGTTGATAATTCAAGTATATAAATAGATGTTTAACAATTTAAAATCAATTTGTATATGAAAATTAAATCAACAGAAATTAAGGCAAAATTGGAGAAGTTAAATAAAGATATCACTAATAACTGGATGATCATTCGAACAGAGAACTTAGTTGAGAATGGGTTCAAGCGTCATTATGATATGAAAGCATTGTTAGATGATATTAATAAAAAAGCTATAGACCGTATTCAGACGAAACTAGATCAGTTTTGTATCAATATCGGTTTTAAATCACGTAGCGATTTTCCGAAAGATAGTATTTATCCTATTATCTTTGAGTTATCAGAGAAGAATGAACAATTCGTTCAATTAGGTATTATTATTGAGAAGTCAACGATTAATCCTACCCTAAAGATGAAGAAGGGCAAGAAGAATCTTAAACAGAATGAGGAACTTACTCGTGATTATCTAAACAAACTTCGTAACAATCTTCAGTTGGAAATTAACGGCCTAAAGAAGAAACTTGCTGACTTTAATGATGCAGCTGAGTTAGATACTAGCGGAGCATACATGTATTTGGCAGCATAAAAAGGAAGATTTGTCGCTCCCTTTAAGTAGGAACAAGAGTTTGGCAAGTCGGGTTCGAATCCCGGACGAATCACAAGTCTCGAAAACTTATTTACTAACATTAAAATTATCAAAATTTATGAAAACTAAAGATATCAAATCTACAGAAAAGAAAATATCCTCTTTAGATAAAGTAAAAGCACTTAAAGAGAAAATTATTGCAAATGCAAATGCACTTGCTGATCGTATTCTTAGTAAAGCAATTGCTAAAGAAGAACAAGAGAAAGCTTGGGAGACTAGAAAAGAAGAACTTAAAGCAGAAGCTGCTAAAAAGCGTAAAGAGGCAGCTTTAAAGAAGCGAGAAGAGAAAGCAAAGAAACTTTCTCAGATTCATTCTAGTATTCCTACTAAGGATATCTCTAAGGAGCAGAAAGCTATCGATAAAGCAATCGAGGAAAAACACGATAAGAAAATAATTGCTAAGGAGACAAAATTCGAAGATTTCAATCCTAAGCGACAAAAGCTTACTAAAGAAGAGCGAATTGAGCGTAACAAAAAACGTGCAATTAAACTTATTCACCATAAAGAAATTAAGGATAAGACAAAGCATATAACTAAAGAAGAAAGAGAGAGAATTGTCGCAGAAGCTAGAAAAGCTGGTTATCTAGCTTACAAAGCAGAGATGCAAAAACAAGCTTCTGAAATAGCAGCAGATCCTAAAGCGTATCAAGCACGACAGGAGAAAAGAAAGAAATCAGAACAAGAGCGTTTAAATATGCTTGCTGAGAAACGTAAAGCTCGTATGGATAAACTTCAACGAGTAGAACTTACTCAGAAACAAAAGACATTGAAAGATCTTGAGCATTTTAAACTGGCACAAGAACGTCGTAATAAAAAGAAACTTGAACGACGTCAAATATACCTTTCTAAGGGTGGCATACAATTACCCAAAGTAAAGAACAAAGTGGAAATTCGACCTATTGTCGAACAACCAAAAAAACAAGATAGTAGTAAACATCGTTATATTGTGAGAACCCAATACATCGACCAACCATCTCTTACTGGAGATAGAGTTGGTGCTATTGTCTGTCTTCCAGATAAGTTAAAGGATATCGTAAAATATTCTTTCAACAAAATGATGGAAAAAGAATCTGATAAAGTGGTAGGATACTTTATTTATGATTCAGATAATCCTGAAGTATGTATCATGGAGATGGTTAACTCTAAATATCGAGAGATTGACGGAGTTACTATTACTCGTTTACAAAAACAGGATAAAACTGCAGCGTAAGCTGATATTCGTCTATGAAACAGGGGTGCGTCTGTTCAACGCACAATATGACACGTAAATAATCCGAAACTATAAGGGAAAAGTTGGTAGTCTATATAAGCGCTTATATAGGAACTTGGTTCGAATCCAAGACGTGTTACACAAATTATAGCTATGAAAATTAAAGACAAAACCTGTATAGTCTTTGATATTGAAGTTCTTAAGAACATATTTACTTGTACTTGTAAGAATACAGAAACAGGAGTAATTAAAGTATTTGAAATATCTTCTAGAAAAGTAGATATTCAAGATCTCCTTGATTACTTTACTCAGGATTGTTATTTTGTTGGTTATAATAATCATCACTATGATAATCCAGTATTGAATTATATCTTCTCATTATATAGAAAAAGATATTTTGAGTTTTTCAGTACAAGAGAAATAACAGAATCTATATTCAGAATGAGTCAAATTGTAATAGACAAAAACTCTAATTTTGAATTATGGAAAGAGTATAAATATACTAAGAATTTTCTATCAATTGACTTATTAACAATGTTGTTCTCTAAAGCATTACGTGTATCTTTAAAAGAGATGCAAGTGACTATGCAATACAAAAACGTAGAAGAATTTGTAGTCGATTGGAAACAAGATCTCCTAGAGAAGGATATGGATAGATTAATATCATATAATATTAATGATGTGGAATCTACTGAAGAACTTTTATATCGATGTGAAAAACTATTAGATATACGAGTAGAAACTGAAAGAGATTTTGGATTACCATGTTTAAGTCTGGATAGAGTAAATTTAGGAGATAAATTATTACAATTAAAGGTAATGCAAAAATCTGGTCTTAGTAAGGATCAGTTAGAGAATATGAAATCTCCTATGGATCGTATAGATCTAGAAAAAGTTATATTTCCTTTTATAAAGTTTAATACTCCAGTACTTCAGAAAGCATTGCAAGATATGAAAAATCAACACAATGTGTCTCCAGGTAGAAAAGGTTATATTAATACTTTTATATTTGGTGGAATGGAAGTAACTATTGGAGTCGGAGGTATACATGGTGACAATGGTTGCTGTTCAATTAAATGTAATGAAGATGAATTATTATTAGATTCTGATGTTAACTCACTATACCCAAGTTTAATTGCAGTATATGAACTATATCCACCCAAATTAAAATCCATTCTTAGAGAAGTATATCCTGAAATTATTCAGGAAAGACTAGAATTTAAGAGAACAAAACAAAAAAATAAAAATGAAACGTACAAGTATATGCTTAATGGAGTAACTGGGAAAATGCAACAAGAAGTATCTTGGTTATATGCACCATTTTCTATTATGCAAGTACGAATTAACGGTCAATTGCTACTTTTAATGCTTGCTGAGAGACTTTTAGATCTAGGATGTAAGTTATATCAGATTAATACTGATGGTATCTTATATAAGATAAAAAAGGACAAATATGATAAATTACAACAAGTACTAAAAGAATGGGAAGAGCTTACTAAGCTTACTCTAGAAACAGAACAGTTTACTTCATTTTATCAGTTAGCAATAAATGATTATTTTGGAGTAGAATCTGATGGAAATATTAAGAAGAAAGGATTCTTTCTGACTGATATTGAATTAGGAAGAGGATTACAACCTAAAATAATACCCGAAGCAATTATTAACTATTTTGTTTATAATACTCCAGTAGAAGATACAATTAAATCATGTAGAGATATACGTAAATTCTTACAAGCTGAGAAGACTGGTAAACAGTGGACAGTTGAGTATAATGAACAAATTCAACAGAGAACTAATCGATTTTACGTTAGTAATAGTGGATATTACTTATGGAAATGGAAATTAGATGAAACTGGAAAAAGATCATATCATAATATGCTAAAAGGTCATGGAGTAAAACTCCATAATCGATTATATTCTGATGAAGATCTTCAATGGAAATATTCTCAAGGAGAAACATTCCAGAGTATATATGATGTTGATTATCAATATTATATTACTCAATGTGTTAAAGTGATTGAACAGTTAAAACCTAGACAGTTAAGCTTGTTTAACTTTTAACAAAAATTGGCAGAAAATAACAAATCTTTGACAAGCTTTTAAAATTTTTAAGAGCATGATCATTGAACTAGATACAAGTTTATTAGAAATAATAGACAATATATCAATTAATCAGTTAGTATTTTTAAGTCTTGTATTAGATAAGAATCAAAAATCCCATCAAGGTATCACACCACTTATTCGCCTGGTCAGTGATAGTGAAATACAAGACTTAATCGACAGAAATCTTATTCAGAAGAAAGATGATAGTAAAAAATTAGTGTATAAACCTACTAAGGAATTAGTAGATAAATTGACTCCTAAAGACGTACTTTTTGAACAATTTTATACATTATATCCAATAATGGTTAATAGACCAGATGGAACTAAAGGCTTTCTTAGAAGTAATGTTAAGAAATGTAGAGAGTATTATAACAAATTGGTTAAAGGCAATCCTGATCTTCATAATAGGATCATAACCGCTTTGAACTTTGAACTTTCCGATAAGGCAATGACCGGTAAGCTTGGTTATATGAAAACTATGTGGAAATGGCTTACTTCACATGAATGGGAATTAATTGAAGAGCAAATGAATATTAACCAACCTGAAACTACTATGTTGTATGGAACAAAATTACGTTAATCCACTACCGTTTAAACATATATCTACAGCTGCAAGTGAAGCTGTTACATATATACGAAGACGTAAAAATCATGAAATTGAACCACTTAAAAGTAGATGGAATAAATTCAATGAAATGTGTTGTGGTGGGATTGAACCTGGTTGTGTTTATACAATTGTAGGAGCATCAGGAACTGGTAAGTCTTCGTTTGTAAATACGCTTGAAACTGATTTAATTGAACTTAATTCTAACAAAGAATTGATCGTACTTTCTTTCTCATTTGAAATGCTTAGCCGTGCACAAGTAGGAAGAAAACTATCTAATAAGTTGCGTCAAACAACTACACAATTGTACTCAGCATCAGAAGATCTTTCTGATAAAGAACTTAACTTAGTTGAGGAGACTGCAGAATCTTTAAAAGATTATCCAATATATTATGTGGACGATGCAGCTACAGTACAAAAGATAGACGATACAATTACATATTTTCAAAATACGATTGCTAAGGATAAATGGTTAATAGTCATTTTAGATCATACTTTATTAGTAAATAGTGATAACTATAAAGATGAAAGAATGATTATATCTGAACTTGAAAGAGTATTTATCAAAGCAAAGAAAGTTGGTATGACAAGTATCATACAATTATCTCAGATGAATCGTAATATAGAAAATATTGATAGAATTAATAATCCATCGAGTCACTATCCGATGCGAAGCGATTTATCATCATCTGATTCTGTATTTCAAGGAAGTGATGTTATAGCGGTTTTATCTCGACCTGAAACTTTAGGTATCACCGCTTATGGTCCTCAACGACTACCTGTACAAAATAAAGTATATCTCCATTTTCTTAAAGTAAGAGAAGGAGAATTGGCAATACTTGAATTTGAGAATGACCTGAAATATAACAACCTAATTGAGTTATAGATAGGATTTTTATTAATCTTGGTTAAATAAAGGCGAATTATGACATACAAATATAATACAGTAAACAACACGGCAAAGAATAACACAAATCTTGACTATACGATTGATTTGAGTAAGTATTTTACGACAACTACTTCTTCTAAGAAGAGTGATTATACGATTAGCATTTTGGATAAGATTAAATCTATTTTCCCATGGGCTAACAAGAATGATAACAAGTACACAATTCTGACATTGGATAATGCTCCGTATGAGAATTATACAATTTTGGATATTACTCCGGAAGCATTGAATCTAGAATGGAATAAAGCAGCTTCTCGCTTGTTTGATTATATTTACTATACGGAGAATCCCTCCTATGATTTTAAGATTGGTGATATTCCGGTTAAGATTCATGGTAATTATATCCAAGTAGGTTCTCGATTGATTCCGAAGTTTACAAATTCATCATTCTTTAATGATCTTCCTAAGAAGGATCGTATTATTCTTTACAATATCTCAATGAATATTAATTCATTAGAAATTGCAGCGTAATTTAACTTATAACAAATCTTTTCAGAATTTTTACAAAACTTTTCAAAAACTATATCAAATTCTTTCAAATTTTTCTGAGAAGTAGATAGACTAACATTATGATAGTATTACCTACTGAGAAAATTAAAGCAAAGGTGAGAAATCCAAGATTTCTTATCTTTTTTGGTAAGCCTGAAATTTGGGCCATAATATAGCAATATATTATGCAAATTCCTCGAATTGCTGGAACCTTTTATAATATTTTACGTTTTAAAAACAAAAAACGGATATTATAAAACAATCAGCAGCTAAGCTTTATGATAAAAGAAACTACTATAAATAAATATAAAACGTACATAGGTAAAACTATAGGATCTATAAAAATAGAAGATATAGATTTATCTAAACCTAATAGAATATACTTTATTGGAACTTGCACATCTTGTAATAGAAAAATTAAAGTAAGAAACGATGGATTATATCCTAATAGAATAGGATGTTCAAAATGTATGGGTAAATGGAGAAGTGAAAATTTTAAAAAGAAATATTCAAATTTATTACCTAAAGATATTCGTTATAAATATATTCATTTTAAATGTAACGCATTAAATAGAAACATTCCATTTAATTTAACTTTAGAGCAAGTTAATGATTTATGTTCTAAACCGTGTTTTTATTGTAATAAAGAACGCTGTTTAGGTATAGATAGGCTTGATAATTCTAAAGAATATTCTATAGATAACTGTGTACCTTGTTGTGGTTCTTGTAATAGAATGAAAATGGATTTAACTCTACCATTTTTTCTAGAACAAATTAAAAAAATATATTTAAATCATAAAGAAAGTTCAACGACTATCTCGAAAGAGAGTACATCTAAAGCGATTGTAGATGGAAGTGGGGAACATCTTTATTATAAAGATGGTGATATAGTCTATCCTACATAGTGATATGTAGCAGTTCATAAGAGAACGTATACAATGTAGCGAATTGTATAGAATACAAGAGAAATCTGGTAAAACAACATTAGCAGCTCATTTAGAAAATAATTTAATTGTCGATCTAGAGGGTGGATCTGAATTTATTGATTGCTTAGCAGTACAAGCTAGAAATATTAATGATTTAGGTGAAATAGCTAATGCCATTAGACAAAAGAATAAAGAATGTAATGGATATTTCTACAAATATATCACGATCGATAACGCAACACGTTTGGAAGAAATTACGTTATCATATGCTCTCACTTTATATAATCAAACTCCGATGGGGAAGAGTTATAAGGGAGATGTACGATTACTGCCGCAAGGCGGTGGCTGGTTTTATGTAAGACAAGCCGTACGTAAAGTATTAGATATGTTTAGAGAACTTTGCGAGAATTTTATCCTGATAGGTCATACCAAAGATAAACTTGTAAACAAAGATGGTGAAGAACTTTCAGAAATGGAATTAGACTTAGCTGGGAAGTTAAGTAATATCATATGTGGAGAAGCTGATGCTATCGCATATATTTCTAGAAAGAAGAACCAAACCATTGCATCCTTTAAAGGTGGGGAGAACATTACTATTGAAGCAAGAGCTCCACATCTAAGAGGTCAAAATATCGTTATTGCAGAAAGTGATGACGAAGGAAAAATCTCAGTATACTGGGATAAAATTTATTTGCCAGACCAAGAATAACCAAAACATAGAAGAAGATGATTTATAGTTCACAAAGAGCACAAGCTATCCAGAAAAAAGATATTGCATATTTAGCAGCTGGTATTCATGACAATGTAGTATTAGAATCAATTAGAGTAGATAAATCTCTTAATGGTAATAATTTTATTGAGTTTAAATTCATTGCAAAAGATGGTAAATTTATGACCCATACAGAGTGGGAACCATCTAAGTCAGACAATATGTCTGATGAAGATTTACAAAGAAAATGTGATAATCAATTTGCAAGAATTGACCAGATTCTTGAATGCTATTATCCAAATCCTGAAGATAGAGTCTTTAATGGTGAAAGCTTTAAAGAATTTATTACTTGGGTAGCCGAAAAGCTTAACAACGCAGATAAGTCTATATTGCTTCGTATTAAAGTAGTATATAATAATAGTGGTTATACTACTCTACCGAAGTATGCAAAATATAGATTCATTGAACCGATGACGATTGTTGATAAAAATGAGTCTGTTATTGTCAAGTTGAATATTGATCAATTTGAGAAACCAGTAATTGCTGATTTTGAACAATCGAATCCAAATCCACTATTATCTAATGACTCATTTACCGTAGTAAATGGAACTTTAGATAATACAAACAATGCTGATCCCAACGGATTGCCATTTTAAAAATATAAATTCTATTTGCGCAATAGAACGAAGACTATGCAGCCTCTGATTTTATCATGCAAGCATACCAGATCGTAGGCTGGCACTGACCACACAGGGGGTATTGTAAAAGGTGGAGCAATGTCTAATGGTTAGATTCGTGGGGATCGTTACCCCACATTGCACTTATTCAAATTTATATCATATGTATGACTCTAAAAGAATTAAAAAACAAGATAATCCTATTACTCTGGATTACATCTTATCAAAAGTCACAGAATATGATATTTATGCTAGATATCTAGGACAATTTAAGGTTGGATTTATCTATAATAGTCCATTTAGAAAGGATAAGAATCCCTCATTTGGAATATTCCGAAGTAAGAAGACTGGAAAATTACTATTTAAAGATCATGGTAATGGTGAATGCGGAGATATAATTAAATTCGTAGAGTTATATACAGGTATAACTAATTACAATGATTTATTAAATCAAATAGTAAAAGATATGCAAATTACTAATAACACAGTATTGCATAGTAATAAAGAAGTAGAGAAATCTACTGAAACAGTTATCGGAGTAGTTAGACAAGACTGGACAGATATAGATAAACAATATTGGTCTCAATTTGGAATTTCTCTAAAGACTTTGAAGAAGTTTGGTGTAAGTAGTATAAAATATTATTTATGTGATGGTGTAGTAAAGGGAGTGTATAAGGAAAATAATCCCATGTATGCATATAAAGTATATGATAGATTTAAGATTTACAGACCTTTAGCAGATAAATATACTAAATGGCGTAATAATTTAACCCCATATGATATTCAGGGATATGAACAATTACCTAAAAAAGGTGATTTACTAATTATTACTAAATCTATGAAAGATGTTATGTGTTTATATGAAATGGGTTATACTGCTATATCACCAGCTTCAGAAAGTACATTTCTTACTCCAGACGTCATAGATGCACTTAAGCTTCGATTTAAACGCATTTTAATATGTTTTGATAGAGATCCCAGTGGATGTAGAAATTCTATCAAACTTTACAACAAAACTAAAATAAAACCGTTCTTCATACATAAGAAATTTAAGGCAAAGGATATATCTGATGCAGTAAAAAAAAACAGTTTTATACAAGTAAAAGAATGGTTAAATTATGAATTACAACAATCTAGAAATAAATAAAGAAATTTGGAAAAAGATAAAAGATTATGAAAATTATATGATTTCTAATTTCGGAAGAGTAAAGTCTTTAAAAAGAAATCTTATTTTAAAACCAGAAATTAGAAGACAATATTATTCAGTTCAATTATATAAGAACAAAAAACCAAAACATTTTCAAATTCATAGATTAGTTGCAATTACATTTATAAAAAATCCACATAATCTAAAATATGTGAATCATAAAGATGAAAATAAATTAAACAATCATGTTGATAATCTTGAATGGTGTACGGCATCATATAATACAAATTATGGAACAGCAATAAAAAGAGCTGTAGAAAAGAAAAGTATTATTATAAATCAATATGATAAAAACGGAAATTATTTAAATACTTATTTATCTTTTATGGATGCACAAAGAAAAACTGGAATTTTTAATAACAATATTGTAAAATGTTGTAAAGGAGAAAGAAAAACTGCTGGTGGTTATGTCTGGGAATATAAAAAAGAAACGCTATGATATGGTTTACTTCAGATCTACATTTCTTTCATGACCGTATATTAGAATTTCATCCTAAGCGAAAAGAGATATTTGGAAGTACTGTTGAAAAAGCTAAAGAAGCTATGATACAGTTATGGAATTCTAGAGTAAACAAGAAAGATACTGTATATATTTTAGGTGATCTTGCATTTGGTGAAGTAGAAGATAAAAGGAAACTATTTCAAAGACTAAATGGAAATAAAGTATTAATACTTGGTAATCATGATAAAGTACCAGATCACTTAAAATGCTATTTTAATCATATTACTCAGATCAAGAATATTAAATTTAAGAAATCTGTATATAATTTCTTACATAAAGATCTAGAAGTAATAATGTGCCATTTTCCAATGTTAAGTTGGGAACACAAAGATAAAGGATCTGTTATGATACACGGTCATTGTCATGGAAAAGTAGATCAAATAAATACAGATTCTAAAGAATTAAGAGTAGATGTAGGTATAGATGGAAATCTAGCTAATTATGATCTAATATCTTTAGAAAAACTTGCAAATCATCTTACAAAAATAGAAAAAGACAATAAACATGGAATGGTTAAATAGTACACCAGACTTAACATGGTTGCAATTAATTCTGATTAGTTTTATTGGAAATCTTTGTGGAAGTTTACTTTGTACATATATTGATCGTTATGAAGCAAAGAAAAACAAAAAGAAAGAAAACGACAAATCAGAAAGTTAAAAATGCCACACCAAATATATATGATGGTATTGAATTTAAAAGTAAACTTGAAACATATGTTTATAAACAGTTAAAGGCTCATAATCTCAAAGCAGAATATGAGCCTATTAAATTTGAATTAATACCAGCATTTACATTTTGTGGTAAGAAGATTCGAGCAATGACTTATACTCCAGATTTTGTTGGAGATAATTTTATCATAGAGGCTAAAGGAAGACCTAACGATGTATGGCCATATAAATGGAAATGGTTTATGTGGTCATTATTAAATAAAGGATTAGCTGAGAAGTATAAGTTATTTGTAGTACATAATCATAAAGAGACAGATGAATGTATTAGACGAATTCAAGAACTATAAAAGAAAGTTCATACAGATATCTCATCGAACTGCAATATTAATGCACATCTTTGAGAAATCTGATGATGATTTTGAGGATATAATTCTAAGTGATCACGAAGAATATTATAAACAAAATCATAATATAAATATATACAAAGAAGCTGCAGATCAGTTCTTTAAACAATTTGAAGGAAATGAATGTCTATGTTTTGTAGAATGTTTAAGAGATAAATGTAATGAAATGCTAGAAGAGCACAAAGACAAAGTACAAAAACTAAAACCAAACAAAGATGAAAAACATATCTGAAAATACAATTAAGTTATTTAAGAGTAATTATAAGTTAGCTATTTCAGAACTCGAAAATAAGATTTTAGAGAAAGAAATGGAACTTGAGAACTTTTTTAATAATGATAATATATCCAAAAGTAAAAATAGTTATACAGTAAGTTTCTTTTATTCTTATTATGATAAGAATCTATTTAAGAGATATCATGAATTGAAACAGGATATTACAAAATATTATAATCTGTTACAAGAATATAAAACAACTTATGATAACTTTATTTTAGGATTAGAAAATGAAAGTAACAGCAATCAGTGATTTACATGGTAATCTTATTGATATAGAACCATGTGACCTACTATTGATATGTGGTGATATATCTCCATTAGAGATTCAAAGAGACTATATTCAAATGACAAAATGGATATTTAATGAATTTCAAGAATGGATAATAAAGATAGATTGCCCTACTATTATACTTACTCCAGGTAATCATGATTTTTGGTTTGAAAAGATGATTACTCAACCAAATACTTACTTATTTAATAAGTTAACTATATTGATTGATGGAGAAACAAAAGTATATAATAGTACTGACGACAAATGGTATAAAATCTATGGAACACCTTGGTGTAAACAATGTGGACCATGGGCATTTATGGCTAATCATGCTGAATTAGTTAAGAAATATGAAAAGATACCAAAAGACTTAGACATATTAATGACTCACGAAGCATCTAATCTTGCAGAAGTAGGAACTACCCATGACAATGGAACTGAAATACAGTATTGTTGTGCTACACTAACTGACGAGATTAAACGAAAAAAGCCAAAGTATGCTCTATGTGGGCATGTTCATACTGGAAATCATAATATTACAGCATGTCCTGTATATGATTATGTATTTCAAGAGGAAACAGAATGGACTAATGTACGTGTAGCAAACGTAAGCATACTTGATGAATCTTATTCGATTTATTTTAGACCAACAACATTTGAACTATAACTTAAAAAATTTACGATTATGAAGAATTACGAATTAGTTAATTTACAATTAGACGAGCAAAATATGAATAATGATATAATGTCTCAGACTGAACAAGATATTTATTTTGAAGCAGATGAACTAAATGACATTGCATTCGTTAATGAGTTAATGGAAGCAGATCGTTTAAGTAAATTAGAAGAGTAATTATGGACATAAGTATACCTTATTACGAAGATAACACTCGTATAAGTAATAGTAATATCGGATGGTTCCTAAAAAAGGGACCCCGATATCTAAAGGATATGCTAGATGGAAAAATTGAAGGATTAAAAGCAAGTTTCTTAGATAAAGGAACTATGATTCATGAATATATTC
>OLRV01000042.1_pt1 | contig 100440 bp, 84 predicted proteins | sample 1672421 | NCBI WGS metagenome assembly OLRV01 (sample SAMEA3136684, study PRJEB25190) | human gut metagenome | biome: human gut; feature: human-associated habitat; material: faeces | place: Austria | collected 2013
TCCGATACTTCGTCACCCAGATCAGATGAAAGTGGAAATTGTAGACATATCCACGCCCATAGATTGCATCTGGGATGCGCTCTTTTCGTTTCATGTGTATCACACTCCTTCCTTTTTATTATATCAATATATTGCTTGTTAGGGAATCTCATATGTTGTATAATAGAAGTAAGAAGGGGGCGAATAAAATGGAACATAAGAAGATGGCGGATTATGCCTATCATTACGGCCTGAAAGTCAGCATCTACCCCAGCCAGCAACAGAAAGAGATGATTCGACGCAATGCGGATGCGGCACGCTGCGTCTACAATGAACATGTCGCTGTGAACAAGGAGATCGCACGATTTGGCAGACGGAGCATCTACATCGACTTCATCGAGAAGCGCATAGAGGCACTGCGCGAGCGAATTCGCACGGTAACAGCATTGAAAGACCGCTATCCATGGCTCCGGCATCCCGATATCGATGCGCAGTCCATTGCCAATGCACGGCAGAACTACCAACGTGCTTGGAAGCAGTTCCGTGCCGTCCATCATGCTGGTGTGCCGAACTTCCACAAGAAAACGTCCGTCGAGTCGTATCAGACGAATCCGCATTACAGCAAGGGTACGGAAATTTCTCTGTTTACCAGTAACGCCCGCTTCCTCGACAAGCATCATCTGATGCTGCCCAAGCTCAAACGCATCCGCTTCCAAGGCTCGCGTAAAATACTGGACCGACTTTTTGCCATGAAGGAAGTCCGCATCGGCACGATTACCATCACGAAAGACAGCCGGCACCGCTACTTTGCGTCATTCCAACTCGGCTCCGATGAACCGTTCGTGAAAACCAGCCCGAAAACAAAGGCAGAGATTGGCATCGACCTGAACGTCGAGAACTTCTATGCCGACTCGAATGGCGAGATTGTGGCCAATCCTCGTTATTACCGCAGGCAGAAACGACGGCTGGCCAACGCACAGCGCAAGCTGAGCCGTCGGATTGTCCGTGCCAAGAAAGAGCATCGCCCGCTCCGTGAGGCAAAGAACGTCGAGAAACAGCGCTTGCTCGTCGCCAGGCTCACGGCACAAGTCATGCAACGCCGCAGAGATTTCCTGCACCGCACTTCCGCGACACTGATCAAGAACCACGATCTGGTCGCAGCAGAAGAACTGCGGAGCCGGAACTTGCTGAAGAACCATGCCCTGGCTATGAGCATCCAAGACAATGGCTGGCGGATGTTCCTTAGTATGCTGACTTATAAGGCAGCACTGTACGGCAAGAACTTCGTCACCGTCGACCCGCGGAATACGACGCAAAGCTGCCACGCTTGTGGCCATATCATGAGCGGCAAAGAGAAACTGACGCTCAAGGACCGCGAGTGGATCTGCCCGAAATGTGGGATACACCACATTCGCGACGTGAATGCGGCCAAAAACATCCTAGCGCGAGCCAAAGCAAAGCTCGTATCCATGCATTGATGCAAACCTATCTTGTCCGTTTGGCAACTTGCGGACGCTAATGGCTTTGGTAATTACCGGACCTCTGCTGTATCTCGCAAGACTGCGAATGCAGTAAGCCTGGCCTATCTAAGCAAATTGAGGTATCGAAAGATTCCCTCAAGCTCGCGACTTCAGTCGCGGGTAGTTGACTAAAGTGCATACCGCATAATTTTTCTTAGCGTTCTGTCGCATTTGTGACAGAACACAGCGATGCTCTTTCCTTATAATAAAGGCGAAGAAAAAAGTGACGGTCACTATTGAAAACAAATCTCATCTATGCTATACTGGATTTGTAAATGAGAACGAATATCAGGAGGTAATCCCCATGAAAGCATACTTACAGATCATGCAGGTCATCGGCCGTGAAATCATCGATTCGCGCGGCAATCCGACGGTCGAGGCAGAAGTCACGCTCGAGGACGGCTCCGTCGGCCGCGCCGCTGCTCCGTCGGGCGCTTCGACGGGCGAGTTCGAGGCGCTCGAGCTCCGCGACGGCGACAAGGCGAAGTTCGGCGGCAAGGGCGTCTCGAAAGCTGTCGCGAATATCAACGAGAAGATCGCCCCGGCTCTCATCGGCGCGGATGCGTCGGACATCTATGCGGTCGATGCCATCATGCTCAAGCTCGACGGCACGGAAGACAAGTCGAACCTCGGCGCGAACGCCATCCTCGCCGTCTCGCTCGCAGCGGCAAAGGCCGCGGCCGTATCGCTCGACCTCCCGCTCTACCGCTTCCTCGGCGGCATCAGCGGCAATCACCTGCCGGTGCCGATGATGAACATCTTGAACGGCGGCGCGCATGCGACGAACTCGGTCGACACGCAGGAGTTCATGATCATGCCGGCCGGCGCACCGTCCTTCCGCGAGGGACTGCGCTGGGCGACGGAGGTCTTCCATGCGCTGCAGGCGCTGCTCAAGAAAGAAGGGCAGACGACGGCTGTCGGCGATGAGGGCGGCTTTGCTCCGAACCTCAAGAGCGACGAGGACACGATCGAGCACATCCTGACGGCCATCCGCAATGCGGGTTACGAGCCGGGCCGCGACTTCGTGCTGGCGATGGATGCGGCTTCGTCGGAGTGGAAGAGCGAGAAGGGCAAGGGCTTCTACAAGCAGCCGAAGTCGGGCAAGGAGTTCACGTCGGATGAGCTCATCGCGCACTGGAAGAGCCTCATCGAGAAGTACCCGATCTACTCCATTGAGGACGGCCTCGATGAGGAGGACTGGGAAGGCTGGCAGAAGATGACGAAGGAGCTCGGCGACAAGGTACAGCTCGTCGGCGATGACCTCTTTGTCACGAATACGAAGCGCCTGAAGAAGGGCATCGAGCTCGGCTGCGGCAACAGCATCCTCATCAAGCTCAACCAGATCGGCACACTGTCGGAGACGCTGGAGGCCATCAAGATGGCGCATGAGGCGGGTTACACGGCAATCGTCTCGCACCGCTCGGGCGAGACGGAGGACACGACGATCGCGGACCTCGCTGTCGCGCTCAACACGAACCAGATCAAGACGGGCGCCCCGTCCCGCTCGGAGCGCGTCGCCAAGTACAACCAGCTGCTGCGCATCGAGGAAGAGCTCGGCGCAAGCGCGGTCTATTCGGGCAAAGCAGCTTTTAGATTCCAGAAGTAAGGTGTAGTACTACTCGCACGAAGGGGCAGGGGGGGACAGCGCTGCGCGGCGGCAATCTGCTAAATCGATTTTTTCCCTTTCAATGCATCCTGACAAAAGAGCGAAACGCGCTTCGCTTGGACGATGCTCTTTTGCCAGGGTCTTGGTGGGGAAAAAATCGATTCTTCACGCAGATTGCCGAACGCTTCGCTTATGTCCACCCTGCCCCTTCGTGCGAAAGCTGCTATATCCAATCTTCGCGATGGCAAGTCGCTGGAATGGCGGTTCGCAGGCAGTATCGTCTTGCGGCGCTGCTCTAGCGTTTGAGCGCAGGGAGGTATTTCGCCTGCAAGAGCGGAGCGATGAAGCCGAAATACCTTCCTGCGCGCTCATTTTTGCGAAAAAGCGGTAAGCCGCAAGTTCATAGATACTTGCAGCTTACCGCTTTTGTGATGCGATTCTCCTGTGTTTCAGGAGAGTATGCCGGCCATCTTGAGCAGGTAGCGGGCGTTGGTGGTGTGGCAGCGTCCGGGGCGGATCTTGAAGTCAAAGTGGATCTTGTCATCCTGGTACGACTCTTCGAAGTGGAAGTTCTCGATGGGCAGGCCGTTTGGCGACTGGAGGTCGCAGAGCTCGAAGTCGTGGGTGGTGACGAGGGTGATGCACCAGTCGCGCGTGAGGCGCTTGATGGCTTCGGCGGCTCCTGTGATGCGGTCGGCGGAGTTCGTGCCCTTGAAGATCTCGTCGATGCAGAGCAGGAGAGGGCGCTCTTTTTTGCTGGCTTCGACCATCTGGCGGATGCGCAGGATCTCGGCGTAGAAGGTCGAGATGCCGCGTGAGAGGTCGTCGCTGACGTGGATGGAGGTGTAGACCGCCATCGGCGTCAAGGCAAAGGCTTTGGCGCAGACGGGGGCGCCGGCGTAGGCGAGGATGGCGGAGGTGGCAAGCGTGCGCATGTACGTCGTCTTGCCGCTCATGTTCGAGCCCGTGATGATGCAGGTGCCGGCCTGGAAGGCGGCATCGTTCGGCACGGCCTTCGTTTCTTCGATCAGCAGCGGTGTCACTGCCTGTGCCTCGAGGCTCGGGCTGCCGGCGCGCAGTCTAGGCCAGCAGAAGGTTTTGCGCGTGAGTGCGGGCGTGGCAAGGGAGAGCAGGGCTTCGACTTCGGCCCAGGCTGCGAGGTGGCGGCGCAGCTGGCGGCCGCAGGCTTCCTTCCAGGCGAAGGCGCGCGCCGTGCAGTGGAGGTCATAGAGGCAGGCGGCGTTGGCCACGAGGAAGAAGAAGACGTTGCGCCGCATGGCGGCGAGGTCGGCGAGCTTTGCAAGGCGGTGCAGCCCCTCTGAGGCGCGCTGCTCGCGCATGTTCTTCTGGATGGTGAGCAGCAGCGGACTCTTGTAGTCTGCCGCTTCCATCTTGGCGAGCAGCTGCTCGTAGACGCTGAGTTCCTGCGGCAGTGCCATGAGCGGGGCGAGCAAGGCTTGGCTGCGGCGCAGTAGCAGGAAGGTGAGCAGCAGCTGCAGCGAGAAGAGCAGGCCCGGCACGGTGATGTCCAGCTGGCCTGCGAGGGAGAGCGCGAGCGCGATGAAGGAGAGGCCCGGCAGCAGGTAGGAGAGCAGGCGCAGGGCTGTGCTCTTCCTGACGTTATCCTGCTCGAGCATCGTGCAGAAATCAGAGAGGTCGGTGCCGAGCGGCAGCAGGTGGCTGCGGGCTTCGAGGGCCAGGAGCTCCTGTGGAGACTCGCTGAGCTCGCGGACGGCTTGCTGGCGCAGCAGGATTGCGTCGGTGGACTTGGGGAAGGGGGAGAGCCAGCTGGCGAGCTTTTGGCGGCCGGCTTTTGTCCGCGCAGACGTGAGATACTGATAGAGAGAGGCGCGGCCTAGGATGGGCAGGTCGGCTTCCTGTGGGCGGTCTTCACGCATGAGGTCGTGGCCGTCGTCTGCGAAGCCGCGCCACTTGCCCGACTTTCGGTCGAGGAAGGACTGCACGCAGCCGAGATGGCTCTCCGTCAAGAGCTTTTCGAAGGAGGCCTGCTGGTGGCGGCGGACGAGCAGCAGGAAGGCGGCGAGCAGCAGGACGCCGAGGAGTGTGCCGAGGCGGTGCCCGTCAAAGCCCGCGGCAAAGGCAAAGACCATTGCGAGAAAGGAGACGCTGCGCAAGAGTACGAGGCGCTGCAGGCGTTGTTTCTGCTGCCCGATGGCCTGCAGATCGCGCTGCTGCAGTTCGTGGAAATCGATCATCATATCACCTCATGTTCTGGATTCTTTGTACATTGACTCCAGTATACCATGATTTGCTGGGGAAAATCTGACCGGCCTTCTCGATTGTCGGCGCCTTTATTTTCCTGTATAATAGGGAACAAGAGCAAATCACGAAAGGAAGTCATACTATGGCAGAGAATGAAGCCGTCCGGCGCCTGCAGGCCAGCATCGACCTGCTCAAGGAGCGCATGCGCATCGACTCGAATGATCTCGAGTACGAGTCGCACCTGCGCCAGAAGCGCCAGCTACAGCGCATCCTGGACCGCCTGCTGGCAAAAGAAGCGGCGGAAAAGAAGCTCTGAACGTCTCGCAATGTCTCGGGGGATTTCCATTTTTTCAGGAAGTATTCAGCATGGTTCGATAAGATGTAAACATCAAAAAGTCAAAGATAAAAGAGAGGATGACATATATGTCAAAGCGCATGACGATGGATGAGGTACTCAAGGAATACGGCGTCCCGCAGATCAAGCTCGATATCCACGCGACGCGCAGTGAGCTCTTGAAGCTCCGCGAGAAGCTCATGGCCATCCGCGACCTGTCGGGCGGCAAGGAGCAGGGCTATCTCGACATTGACTGCAAGCTCTACATCGATGTCGATGACATCGACCGCTATCTGTCGGGCGAGCTCGACACGATCGGTGAGATCTACGCCTTCCCGGAGGACATCAAGTCGTACCGGGAAGAGTGATGGATACGCAAGACATCCTGCATTTTTGTATTTTTGTTTGATATAAAGGAGAATCGTTGATGAATATCAAGAAGACACTGTCAGCTCTCATGGTCGGTGCCATGGTTCTTTCCGCGGCGCCGGTACTGCCCGCCTCTGCGTCCTTCGTGAGCACGGCCTATGCGGCCAAGGGCGGCGCGAAGATGAGCATCCCGAAATCGGCTCCGGCGCCGAAGGCTCCGGCCGCTGGCGCGACGAATAATGCTAATACGAGCAAGTCAGTCTCGGGCAATGGCTCTTCGTATGCGCCGTCCAAGGACGCCAAGAGCCTCGACAAGAATGCGCCGGCCGCAAATGCGAAGTCGAACACGGCCGCTGCCAGCACGAACGCGCAGAGCTCGAGCCGCCTCGGCAGCATCATGCGCGGCATCGGCATCTTTGCGGGCGGCATGCTGCTCGGCTCGATGCTCTCGCACCTCTTCGGCATGGGCAGCGGCATGTTCGCCGACATCCTGGGCCTCTTGATGAACGGCCTGCTGATCGTCGTCGCCATCATGGCCGTGCGCTGGCTCTGGAACAAGTTCCGCGGCAATAAGACGAGCGCTAGCAGCCCGCGCGATCACCGCCAGGACCTTGAGATGCGCCAGCAGCCGATGGACAGCCAGCAGATGCGCACGCCAATCCAAGACATCAAGCCGCGCGGCAACGACTACGAGTCGAAGTCCACGGCTGACCGTTACCGCAATCGCTGATATATCGTTCCTACGCATAGAAAGAAGTGTATCTCATGCCCAAAACATCCACACTTGCGAAGGTCGATGACCTCATCGCACGTTATCCTGCCCTCTCCGTTTGCCGCGATGACCTCATCGAGGCCGTCAAGGCCATCTGCGAGAGCTATGCAGCCGGCCACAAGCTCATCGTCTGCGGCAACGGCGGCAGCGCTTCAGACGCCGAGCACATCGTCGGCGAACTCATGAAGGGCTTCCTGCTGCCGCGCAAGCTCGATGACGATATGGAAGCGAAGATGCGTGCCGTCTGCCCGGAGGAGGCGGATTACTTCATGGAGAACCTGCAGGGCGCGCTGCCGGCTCTCTCGATGGTCAACCAGGTCGCGCTCAACACGGCCTTTGCCAACGACCAGGCACCGGACCTCTCCTTTGCCCAGCAGCTCCTGGGCATGGGTGACGCGGGCGATGTCCTGCTCGCCATCTCGACGTCGGGCAACTCGACGAACGTCATCTACGCCCTGCAGATGGCCAAGGTCAAGGGCGTCCGCACGATCGCGCTGACGGGCAAATCGGGCGGCAAGATCAAGAGCCGCGGCCTCGCGGACATCACGATCTGTGTGCCGGACGATGAGACGTTCCGCATCCAGGAACTCCACCTGCCGGTTTACCACATGCTCTGCATCGCCGCAGAGAACGAATTCTTCGGCGACTGACAAGCGCCATGCGCCCTGTTTCCCGCTATTCGGGGAGCAGGGCTTTTTTGCGTGACCGGCTCAGCCATGTGGTGCTATGATAGAGGGAAAAGGGGGAATCTACATGCTGACCGCTTATCTCGTGGGCTTCGAGGCTCATCTGGCACCAGCCTTTGTCATCTTCTTCTCGGCCGTCCTGCAGTCTATCACAGGCTTTGGCCTCGTCATCGTGGCGGCTCCACTGCTGATGATCTTCTACGATCCGAAGCTCACCGTGCCGATCATGCTGCTCCTGGCCTGCTGTGCCAATTTCTGCCAGGGCCTCTTTGCGCTGCGCACGGCGAATCTCAGGCTTGTCTTCTGGCTCTACCTCGGCGTGCTCTGCGGCCAGCCGCTCGGCTTCTGGGCCTTCGACCACGCCTCGAGCGCGATGCTCAAGGTCTTCATCAGCGCCATCGTGCTCTTCTCGCTCGGCACGATGCAGGCCTTTCACCTGCGCATCCGCGAGCGCCCGCGCAACTCGTGGATCACGGGCATCTTCTCGGGTTTCACATCCATCACGGCCGGCATGGGCGGTCCGCCGTTCCTCATCTATCTGGCCCACAGCAGGATGACGGTCGAAGTCATGCGGGCGACCTGCTTCGTATTCTTCTTCCTCTGCAATGTGACTTCCCTGACGAGCTATGAGCTCGGCGGCTTGCCGATTGCGCCGGCCCTCGGCGAGTGCATCTACCTGCTGCCGGCGCTCGTGCTGGGCATCCTCATCGGCCACGCCATCTTCGCCTACGTGCCCAAGGCGCTCATCCGCCGGCTGATCTTTGTCCTGCTCTACATCACCTGCCTCTACACGATCCTCTCGGTACTTGTACATTGAATACATTCCTGTCATCAGAAAATTTGATTTACATTGTCAAATATTATGATATAATAGACTTTGTGTTTGTACGCCCTAGACGTACAAACATAATTTACCGGACACGTTCCGGATAAGGAGCTATTTACATGAAACAGGAAGAAAATGAGTTCATGCGGCACGAATTGCGGCTGCCGGAGCTCACGGTCCGCGGCATGCTGCTCGGTGCTCTCTTGACGGTCATCTTCACGGCATCGAACGTCTACCTCGGACTCAAGGTCGGACTGACCTTCTCGTCGGCCATCCCGGCAGCTGTCATCTCGATGGCTGTGCTCAAGATGGCCAAGAACTCGAACATCCTCGAGAACAACATGGTGCAGACGCAGGCATCGGCCGCTGGCACGCTGTCTGCCATCATCTTCATCATCCCGGGCATGCTGATGATCGGCTACTGGCAGGGCTTCGAGTTCTGGCAGACATTGCTCGTCTCGGCCTGCGGCGGCTGTCTCGGCGTGCTCTTCACGATCCCACTGCGCCGCGCGATGGTCGTGCACAGCGACCTCGCCTACCCGGAGGGCGTCGCAGCGGCTGAGATCCTCAAGGTCGGCAGCCACGAAAAGTCGGCCAAGGAGTCGAAGGGCGGTTCGGGCATCAAGGAGATCGGCGCGGGCGGCGTGCTCGCCGGTGTCATCGCCTTCTGCACGAATGCCCTGCAGGTGCTCGGCTCGGAGCTCTCGCTCTGGATACCGGTCGGCCGCGGCATGACGCAGCTGCCGCTCGGTTACTCAACGGCACTCGTTGGCGCTGGCTACCTCATCGGCATTGCGGCGGGCCTCTCGATGCTCGTCGGCATCCTTATTGCCTGGGCCGGCTTTGTGCCGTACTACACGATCACAGGGGCGCTTCCGGACGGCATGACGATGCAGAAGTTTGCGGGCACGGTCTACCAGGAGCGCGTCCGCCTCATCGGTGCCGGCGCCATGGGCGTCGCGGCCGTCTGGACGCTCATCATGCTCGCGAAGCCAGTCGTCGACGGTGTCAAGGAGTCGCTGGCTGCCATGCATGCGCCGGACTCGGATAAGGGCAAGCATCGCATGGACATCGATATGAGTGTCCAGAGCATCGCAATGGTCTTCAGTGTGACGGTCATGGGTCTCCTGGGCATCTTCTACGCATTTGTCAGCCCGGAGGGCCTGCCGGTCTCGGAGAACCTGACGTTCACACTCGTCGGCGTCGGCGTTGCCATCCTCATGGGCTTCTTCGTGGCCGCTGCCTGCGCCTACATGGCCGGCCTCGTCGGCACGAGCTCGAGCCCAATCTCGGGCATCGGCATCCTCGCCATCATCGTGGCCTCGCTCGTCATGTACGCGCTCTGCTCGTCCTTCGGCATCTTCTCCATGCCGGGCGGTGAGAAGTTCGCGACGGCTACGGCCATCTTCACGACATCCATCATCATGGCGATTGCCTGCATCTCGAACGACAACATGCAGGACCTCAAGACAGGCTATCTCGTCGGCGCTACGCCGTGGCGCCAGCAGGTCGCCCTGCTGCTCGGCTGTGTCGTCGGCGCGCTCGTCATCGCGCCGGTCCTCAATCTGCTCTACGAGGCGTACGGCTTCCCGGGCGCCCTGCCGCGTCCTGACATGGACCCGTCGCAGGCACTCGCCGCTCCGCAGGCAGCCCTGATGACGACAATCGCACAGGGCATCTTCTCGAGTACGCTGGCTTGGGAGTACATCTACATGGGCCTCGGCCTCGGCGTCATCCTCGTTGTCGTCGACCAGCTGCTCAAGCGCACGACGCGCAACCTCTGCCTGCCGCCGCTCGCCGTCGGCATGGGCATCTACCTGCCGCCTTCCGTGCAGACGCCGCTCGTCGTCGGCGCCATTCTCGGCTACTTCCTGCGCAAGCACATGAAGGAGAAGCACGGTGAGGAAGAGGCAAAGGCTGGCTTCCGCCGCGGCACCTTGTTCGCCTCGGGCCTCATCGTCGGCGAGTCCATCGTCGGTGTCGTGCTCGCCGGTGTCATCGTCGCGTCTGTCACGAACGGCGGCTCGGAAGCGCCGCTGGCCATCGTCGGCAAGGACTTCGCCGGCACGGCCGAATACCTCGGTTTGGCCGTCTTCGCTGCGTCGCTCGCGATCTTCTCCAAGATCGTGCTCGGCAGCAAGAAGGGCTGATTGGCTCTCAAGCATGAAAAAGAGGCCATCACCATGGGTGATGGCCTCTTTTTGCTGTCGGTCTTTCTCCTTTTGCAAGCAGGATTTTGTGGAGTGGCTATGGAATAGAGAGAAGTAGCAATAAAATGAAAACAGCAAGAATGAATCTTGCAGGGGGGTAATCATATGCCGATATCCGAAAAGAATCTGCTCAAGCTCGCCAATGGCAGCGATGTGCGCGGTGTTTCTATAGAGGGCGTGGCCGACGAGCCGGTGACGCTCAATGCCGAGGCCGCCAACCGCATCACGAGCGGTTTCCTCGATTTCCTCGCACAGAAGACGGGCAAGAGGGTCAAGGACCTGCGCGTTGCGGTCGGTCACGACTCACGCCTCTCGGCGCCGATGCTCAAGGAAGCCGTGCTCGAGGCGCTGACGTATGCGGGCGTCGTGACGGTCGACTGCGGCCTTGCGTCGACGCCGTCGATGTTCATGTCCATCGTATTCCCCGAGACGAAGATGGACGGCTCCATCATGATCACGGCCAGCCACCTGCCTTACAACCGCAACGGCCTCAAGTTCTTCACGAAGGACGGCGGCGTCGAGCATGAGGACGTCATCGCCATCCTCGAGGCGGCAGCGCGCAATCCAGAGGTCAAGGGCGACCTTTCTAAGGTCCAGAAGTACAACCTCATCGACCGCTACTGCCACCACCTGCGCAAGAAGATCCGCGCGGCGCTCAACATGGGCGACACGCCGCTCAAGGGAATGCACGTCGTCGTCGATGCCGGCAACGGCGCGGGCGGCTTCTTCGCGACGCAGGTGCTCGGCCGTCTCGGTGCTGACACGTCGGGCAGCGTCTTCCTCGAGCCGGATGGCCACTTCCCGAACCACATCCCGAACCCGGAGAACAAGCAGGCCATGGCCGCCATCCGCAAGGCCGTGCTCGACAGCCATGCCGACCTCGGCCTGATCTTCGACACGGATGTCGACCGCATGAGCGCCGTCCTCAAGAACGGCAAGGAGATCAGCCGCAATGCCCTGATCGCCATGATGGCCGCCATCCTCGCGCCGGACTATCCGGGTAGCACGATCGTCACGGACTCTGTCACGAGCGACGAGCTCACCGAATTCCTGCAGGGCGAGCTCGGCCTGCGCCATCTGCGCTTCAAGCGCGGCTACAAGAACGTCATCGACGAGTGCATCCGCCTTAACAAGGAAGGCACCGTCTCGCCGCTGGCCATCGAGACGAGCGGCCACGGCGCCCTCTCCGAGAACTACTACCTCGATGACGGCGCCTACCTGGCCGTCAAGCTCCTGATTGCCGCCGCCAAGGCCAAGGCACAGGGACGCCATCTCGCAGACCTCGTCAAGAAGCTCGGCGAGCCCGTCGAGAGCCGCGAGTACCGCATGAAGATCATGGGGGAGGACGACTTCCGCAGCTACGGTGAGAACGTGCTCAAAGTCTTCGAGCAGCGCGCCGCCGAGGCCGGCATCCGCGCGGCCAAGCCGTCGTACGAAGGCGTGCGCCTCGTCTTCTCGGACGGCTGGGCCCTGCTGCGCATGAGCCTGCACGACCCGCAGATGCCGCTCAACATCGAGAGCCGCAAGAAGGGCGGCGTCGCCGAGATTGCCGCAAAAGTCCAGGAATTCCTCCAGGGCTTCACGAGCCTCGACATGAGCGTCTTCAAGGACTGACAAACTCATAATAAGCATAAAAAAGCTGCTGCACCCGATGGTGCAGCAGCTTTTTTGCATGTGAAGTTGTGGGGCGTGTGGGACGTTGTTAGGGCAGTGTTAGGAAGTTTTGCAAGGGGGCGAGGGTGCCGAGAACCTGTCCTAGGTACGTCTCGTTCCCGAAGCGTATCTGAGGGAGGGGGCATGTATTTCGCCTGCAGGAGCGAAGTGACCGCCCGCAGGGCTGCGCCCCACTCCGTCAGTCTCTTAATAAGCCGATGTCAAAGCGCCGCGGTAGGCGGCGAAACAGCTTGACATTGGCATCCTGTCATGGGGCGCATTCAACGGAGCGACGAAGCCGAAATACATGCCCCCTCCCCTTGAACGATGTAAACCCACACCCTTCTTCGTTGCGCTTCCCCTTAAATAACTCCTGACTTCAAATTACTTCAGCAGCAAATCCTGATGGTCGAGCACGAATTTGCCGTTGGTGCAGGCCGGGCAGAAGCAGGTGTCGCCGCCGGCGGCCTTGACTTCCTGGGCTTTCTTGAGCATGGCTGCGGCCTGCTCCTCTCCGAAGAGCTCTTTTGCCTTGTCAGAGGCGCAGAACGGCAGGATGTCGTCGATGCTCTCGACGCATTCGTTCAGTGCGGCGATGAGCGTCTCAGCCTTTGCCTTCTCCTCCGCCTTGCCGACCGAGGCGAGGTATTCCTTGGCGACTTCCTTGAGACCTGCGTAGGCGCTCGGCGCGTCGATGACGCCCTGTACATGCTGCAATACTTCTTCCTTCGTCATGATGATCATCCTTTCTGAATGGTAAATGCTAAAAGGTTCTGTCAAATCCTTACTGAGTCAAGCATAGCACGTGCTAATTGTAAAGTCAATAGTTACATATAATGCAGGGCACAAAAAAAGCAGGCATATGCCTGCTCGATATTCTACTTGGTGGAGACGAAGGGGATTGAACCCTCGACCTCTCGGATGCGAACCGAACGCTCTCCCAGCTGAGCTACGTCCCCAAGACGTATTCCAGTATAGCGCGTTTTATTCCATATTTCAAGTTTTTTTATGATGATTCGAAATATATATCACATCGATTCTGAAAAGGAATGGTAAAGGCGGAAGAATCAAGAATAAACAGCAGGAAATCTGCCTTTTTACAGCGAACAAAAACGTAGTCGACCCAGTAATTATACGTTGGATAACCTCTATTTATTTCTTTATTTATTCAATCTATTGTATTCCAATCATCAATAAAATTTATAATGAATTGATAGGAGAATAGATATAGATATTTTACTCTATTCAGCGTATAATGAAATGAGAAGCCACAATAACGCGTCTGCCTTCTGCCTGTAACGGAAACGAGCCGCCGTTGCCAAAGGAGTCGCACACGATCCGCAAGGATTACATGAGGAGGTAACAAAGTGGACAAACGGGAGAGTATGTGGGATGTATATCTCAGAAAAGGCATGAGCCGCCGCAGCTTCGTCAAGGGCTGCGTTGCACTGACGTCTCTGATGGGCCTGAGCACGGACAAGCTCGAGAAGGTCGTCGAGGCTGCCGAGAAGAAGCCGCTTCCAGTCGTCATCTGGATCCACGGACACGAATGCACGGGCTGCGATGAGTCCTTCATCCGTTCCGGTTCTCCGTACGCTTCGGATGTCATCCTGAGCCAGGTCGCACTCGAATACGATCATCTGCTTTCCGCTGCCAGCGGCGAGCCGTTCGAGGCCCATCTCGAGGAAACCATCCAGAAGTACAAGGGCCAGTACATCCTGGCCGTCGAAGGCGCTGCCTGCACGAAGGACAACGGCGTCTACTGCATGAGCGGCGGTCATCCGTTCACGCATACGCTGCAGCGCGCTGCTGAGAATGCCGCAGCTGTCATCGCTTACGGCACCTGCGCTGTTTCGGGCGGCATCCAGGCCGCCAACCCGAACCCGACGGGTTCTTCGGGCATCACGAACTTCACGGGCAAGACGCCGGTCGTCAATGTGCCGGGCTGCCCGCCAATCCCGGAAGTCATGACGGGTGTCATCATGCACGTCGCTCTCTTCGGCACGGTACCGCCGCTCGATGGCGAGGGTCGTCCGAAGCAGTTCTACGGCAACCGCATCCATGATACGTGCTACCGCCGTCCGTTCTTCGATGCCGGTATGTTCGCTGAGAGCTACGACGATGAAGGCTCGAAGGCAGGCTGGTGCCTCTACAAGCTCGGCTGCCGCGGCCCGGAGACGTACAACTCCTGCGGCAACATGCGCTGGTTCCAGGGCATGAGCTATCCGATCCAGTCCGGTGCACCGTGCATCGGCTGCTCGAATGCGCATTTCTGGGATGAGGGTAAGATGAGCGAGCGCCTGCCGAAGTTCGGCCAGCCGATCGGCGACGTCGATAAGATTGGCGCAGCCATCGCCGGCGTCACGGCTGTCGGTGTCGCAGCACACGGCGCAGCCAGCGTCATCCAGAAGAAGAAACGCGATGCAGCTAAGGAAGAAGAGAACGGGGAGCAGGTGAATAAATGAAACACGTAGTAGTAGATCCAATCACAAGAATTGAAGGCCATCTGCGCGTTGAGGTGCAGGTCGATGAAGGTTCGGGCAAGGTAACGGATGCGCTTTCGTCTGGTACGGCATGGCGCGGCCTCGAGCTCGTCATGAAGGACCGCGACCCGCGTGATGCCTGGGCATACATCCAGCGCATCTGCGGCGTCTGCACGAGTGCACACGCCCTGGGCTCCCTGCGCGCTGTCGAGGATGCGCTCGGCATCAAGATCCCGAAGAACGCCAACTACATCCGCAACATCATGGCTGCGACGCTGACGGTACAGGACCACATCGTCCACTTCTACCACCTGCATGCACTCGATTGGGTCAGCCCGGTCGAGGCACTCGCCGCTGACCCTGTCGCGACGGCCAACCTGCAGGTCGCAGCGCTCAATGCCTACAAGCTGCCGTTCAGCGCACCGGGCACCTCGGTGACGGAAGCATACGACCATGCGTTCCCAGCTGCAACGCCGCAGTACTTCGCTGAGATCAAGAACAAGGTCCAGGCCATCGTCGAGAGCGGCCAGCTCGGCATCTTCTCGGCCAACTGGTGGGATCATCCGGATTACAAGCTGCTGCCGCCTGAGGTTCATCTCATGGCCATCGCACATTACCTCGAGATGCTCGACAAGCACCGCGATCTTGTCACGCCGCAGGTCATCTTCGGCGGCAAGAACCCGCATCCGCATTACTGCGTCGGCGGCATGCCGTGCTCCATCTCGCTGGAAGATGGCAACGCGCCGGTCAACACGGCCCGCCTCGGCATCGTCGACCGCGCCATCAACCTCGGTCGCACGCTCGTCAACAACTTCTACATCCCCGACGTCCTCGCCATCGGCGCTGCCTATGTCAAGGCTGGCCGCGTAGACGGCGGCGGACTCGCCAAGGAGCGCGTGCTCGGCTACGGCTCCTACCCGATTGAGCCGTTCTCCGGCACGGCAAACGGCGACTTCTTCAAGAACCTGCTGGTCCGCACGAACGGCGTTGTCGAGGACTTTGGCAAGGGCATCGATGCAGCGAAGGTCTATGAGATCGACGCAGAAGATCTCACGCAGCCGGAAGTCTTCACGGAAGGCGTCGAGCATTCGTGGTACGAGTACCCGGCAGACGGTGAGCACGACCGCAACCCGTGGGACGGCGTGACGGCACCGAAGTTCACGGCACCGAAGGAAGGCACGCCGACGGACTGGAAGGCACTCAACGAACAGGGCAAGTACTCCTGGCTCAAGACGCCGAAATGGCGCGGCAAGCTCTGCGAGGTCGGTCCTCTGGCCCGCTACATCATCATCTACACGAAGGCCAAGAAGGGCATGCTCGGCGAGCCGACCTGGGCTGAGAAGATGATGCTCGATCAGATCGACGCCGTATCGAAGGTCCTCGGCCTCGCACCGGAGGTCTGGCTCCCGACGATGGTCGGCCGCACGGCTGCCCGCGGTCTCGACTGCCAGCTCAATGCAGAGATCAACAAGTTCTTCTTCGATAAGCTCATCGCCAACATCAAGTCGGGCGACACGAAGACGGCCAACATGGAGAAGTGGGATCCGTCGACGTGGCCGAAGACGGCCAAGGGCGTCGGCCTCTACGAGGCTCCGCGCGGTGCGCTCTCGCATTACATCGTCATCAAGGACGGCAAGACGGACAACTATCAGGCTGTCGTCCCGACGACCTGGAATGCATGCCCGCGCGACGATGAAGCTGGCCACGGCGCTTACGAGAAGGCCATGATGGACACGCAGGTCAAGATCGCAGACAAGCCGCTTGAGATCGTCAAGGTTGTCCGCTCCTTTGACCCGTGCATGGCCTGCGCTACGCACATGTTCAATGCGAAGGGCGAGAAGATCAATGTCATCACGACGGACCCGTACTCTGGCACGCGCGTTGAGAAGTGAGCCGGGGTCCTGGTGGAAAGGAAAGGAATAGTAGAATGAAAGAAGAAAAACGGAAAGTCTACTACCTGTTCAGTCCGTTTCTGCGGATCTTCCATTGGATCATGGTGCTGTCGATTGTCACGCTGTTCATCACCGGCCTTCTGATCACGAAGCCGGTGACTGTGATGGGCATTGAGCCGACGTACACATCCATGTCCATGGACTGGGTAAGGAATATACACTTCATCGCGGCCTTTACGTTCTGCGCAGCGTTCATCCTGCGCATCTACGGCTACATCCGTTATCCGGGTGACCGTCTCTTCCCGCGCGTCTGGAAGGGCCACTTCTACCGCGATACGATTGACGTCGCCCTGCACTACATGCTGCTGAAGCCGGGCCACGACCCGTACCTGCGCAACCCGCTGGCACGCACGTCGTACGTCGGCCTCTACGTGATGGTTCTCATCGAGATCCTCACGGGCTTTGCCATGTACTACATGACGGAGCCAAACAACATCGGCGGCATGCTCTTTGGCTGGGTCAATGTCGTGCTCGGCGGCGAGATGGTCACGCACTGGGTGCACCACATCGTTGCCTGGCTCATCATCGTCTTCGCCATCGGCCATGTCTACATGGTCCTGCGCGCAGATCTCATGGAAGCAGAGGGCGAGGCATCCTCGATGTTCTCCGGCGTGAAGTTCCTCGAGCACGTACCGCTCGATGCCCCGGAGATCAATGAGGAAGGCCCGAAGTCCAAGAAGAAGGATTGACAAAGGAGTACTGTAGCAATGTGTAAAGAATGCGGCTGCGGCGAGACGAACGGCAATACGCGTCTCCAGTTCACAGTCAAAGGCTATACAGAAGAGAGTGCGAAGGAAGTAGAGAAGGCGCTGCTCGGCCTGCCGGGCGTGCTCTTCGTCCACATCCATGCGCACGACGGTGAGACGACGGTGGATTACAGTCCCGCAAAGACGAAGCTCATGGACATCCTCGGTGTCCTGCAGGCACGTAATCTCGAAGCCGCGTTATAATCGACCGGTGATTTGATGGAACGCCTTCCCGGCTGTCAGGTAAGATGGCGGGGAAGGCGTTTTTTGATGGAGGAGTATCATGCATGAAATGGCGATTGCCGAGGGCGTGCTCGACATTGCTCTCGACTACGCAAAGCAGAACGATGCGAAGTGCATCCGCGAGATCGGCCTCTTGATCGGGGATATGTCGGGCGTCGTCGTCGACTCCCTGACGTTCTCGTTCGATATGATTGCGAAGGGGACGCTCGCGGAGGGGGCCGAGATCAAGGTCAAGCACGTGCCGCTCGTCGGCCGCTGCACGAAATGCGGGAAGGATTTCCACATTGAGCATTACGATTTCTGGTGCCCAGAGTGCAAGGACGGCGTCCTCAAGATCGTATCGGGACGCGAGATGCAGGTAGAATATCTGGAGGTGGATTGAATGGCTGAGATCCAGGTCATGAAGAATATCTTAGGTGAGAATGACCGCGTGGCGGCTGAGAACCAGGCGCTGTTTGCGGAGAAGAATGTGTACGTCATCAACCTCATGGGCTCGCCGGGCGCCGGCAAGACGTCTGTGCTCGAGAAGACGATGGAGAAGCTCAAGGACAAGCTCAAGATGGCTGTCATCGAGGGCGACCTCTTCACGAGCAAGGATGCGGACCGCATCGAGAAGCACGGCGTGCCGGTCATCCAGATCAACACGGCTGGAGGCTGCCACCTCGACGCGCCGATGGTCCAGAAGGTCGCGCAGAAGCTCGACCTCGATGACCTCGACCTGCTCGTCGTCGAGAACGTCGGCAATCTCGTCTGCCCGGCAGAGTTCGCCGTCGGCGAGGATGACAAGGGTGTCGTGCTCTCCATCACGGAGGGCGACGACAAGCCGATGAAGTACCCGCTGATCTTCAAGGAGTCGGCCATCGCGCTGCTCAACAAGGCAGACCTCTTGCCTTACTGCAACTTCGACATGGCGGCGGCCAAGGAGGACATCACGACGCTCCATCCGGGCATGGATGTCATCGAGGTCTCGTGCACGAAGGACCAGGGGCTTGATGCGTGGTGTGATTGGTTGCTCGGCCGCGTCGCGGCGAAGCAGAAGAAGGGGAAATGACATGGCAGATGTATTTGGCAATGACAGCGCGGTGGACCCGCGCATGGACGATGTGCTCCATCCGGCTGAGGTCACGATCCTCGGCGTCGGCAATGTCATCCTGCGCGACGAGGGCTTCGGCGTGCGCGTCGCAGAATACCTCGATGCGCACTACGACTTCCCTGAGTCGGTGCAGGTCATCGACGGCGGCACGCTCGGCATCGAGCTCACGCAGTACGTGACGGGCACGAAGAAGCTGCTCGTCATCGACTCCATAAACGGCGGGCAGGCGCCGGGCACGCGCTTCCACTTCCACAATGACGCTATCATGGCGCACTTCCAGGACAAGCTCAGCGCGCATGAGGTCGGCATCCAGGATGTCCTCGCGCTCCTGACGGTCACGGGCCGCAAGATCCCGGAGGTCGTCGTGCTCGGCGCACAGCCGTATGACCTCGAGGCCGGCGTGGAGCTCAGCCCTGAGATGAAAAAACTCCTGCCGCTCATCGCGCAGGAGGCCATCGATGTGCTCAAGGAGTGGGGCATCGAGGCGAACGAGAAAGAAGCGGGCCGCTCGCTCGACTACGGTGTCGTCGCCGAGGAATGTGTCCGCGAAGAGATGAAATGAGATGGAGGTAACGATATGTGTTTGGCAGTTCCTGCTAAGGTGAAGGAGATCCATGACGCAGTGGGCAAGGTGGATATCTCGGGCGTGACGCGCGATATCAGCTTGATGCTGCTGCCGGAGACGCAGGTCGGCGACTATGTGCTCGTGCATGCCGGCTTTGCCATACAGAAGGTCACGGAAGAAGAAGTCGCCGAGACGAACGCACTGCTCGCCGAGATGAACGGCGCGCCGCGCACGGTCACCGGCATCGCAGAAGAAGCAGGTGGCACGGAGATATGACAGCTATGACAAAAGAAGAAGAGCGCGAGCTCGCCAAGCGCCTCGTCGCAGAGATTGGCCGCATGGCTGAGGGCGCAGATCACAAGCTGCGCTTCATGGAAGTCTGCGGCACGCACACGGTAGCGATCTTCCGCGCGGGCCTGCGCCAGATGCTCCCTGAGAATGTCGAGCTCGTATCGGGCCCTGGCTGCCCCGTCTGCGTGACGCCGGACGATTACATGGACAAGGCCATCGCCTACGCCAAGCGCTCGGATACCATCATCACGACGTTCGGCGACATGCTCAAGGTGCCGGGCTCGAAGTCGAGCCTCATGGAGGCCAAGGCAGAGGGAGCGGACATCCGCATCGTCTACTCGCCGCTCGACAGCATCCAGGTGGCGAAGGACAATCCCGAAAAAAAAGTCATCTTCCTCGCCGTCGGCTTCGAGACGACGGCGCCGACGGCTGCTGCGACGGTGCTGGCTGCCAAGCAGCAGGGCATCGTCAACCTCTACATGCTGTCAGCCCAGAAGCTCGTGCCGCCGGCACTGCGTGCGCTGCTCGATGACCCCGATGTCCGCGTCGACGGCTTCATCCTGCCGGGTCACGTTTCCGTCATCACGGGCACGGAGGTCTTCCAGTTCCTCACCGAGGAATATCACATGCCGGGCGTTGTCACGGGCTTCGAGCCGCTGCAGATCCTGCGCTCCCTCTACCGCCTGATGAAGCAGGTGACGGAGGGCGCGGCGCGCATCGAGAACGAGTACGGCAGTGTCGTGCACGCGGGTGGCAGCCCCGCCGCCAAGCACGCGACGGACCTCGTCTACGAGCCGGCTGACGCGGCCTGGCGCGGCATTGGCGTCATCCCGCTGTCAGGACTGCGCATGCGCGAGGCCTTCAAAGATTACGACATCGAGCGGCTGCTGCCGCTCGACGTGCCGATGGGCAAGAACAAGCCGGGCTGCCGCTGCGGCGAGGTGCTGCGCGGCATCGTGACGCCGAAGGAATGCCCGCTCTTCGGCAAGGCATGCGTGCCGACGCACGCCATCGGCCCCTGCATGGTATCGGTCGAGGGTGTCTGCGCTGCTTGGTATAAATACGGTCAGGGGAGATTTTCATATGGCAGATGAACGCATTACGATGGCGCACGGCGCCGGTGGCAAAATGAGTCAGGAACTCATGCAGGAGGTCATCCTGCCGGAGTTCTCAAACCCGTACCTCAATGAACTGCACGATGGCGCGACCGTGGCGATGAGCGGCAAGGTCGCCTTCACGACGGATTCTTACGTCGTGCAGCCGCTGTTCTTCAACGGCGGCAATATCGGCAAGCTGGCCATCTGCGGCACGGTCAACGACCTCTCGATGACGGGCGCTGTGCCGCGCTACATCTCGGTCGGCATGATCCTCGAGGAGGGCTTCCTCATCGAGGACCTGCGCAGGATAGCGCACACGATGCGCGAGATGGCCGAGGAGGCCGGTGTTGCGATTGTCACGGGTGACACGAAGGTTGTCGAGCGCGGCAAGGCCGACGGCATCTTCATCAACACGGCCGGCATCGGCGACATCATCCCGGGCACTTCCATCTCGCCGCATCACGTGAAGCCCGGCATGAAGGTCCTGCTCTCCGGCTTCATCGGCGACCACGCGGCGACAGTGCTCGCCGGCCGTCACGGCCTCGAGCTGCCGGATACCATCAAGACGGACTGCGCGCCCTTGAATTCGCTGACGCGCGCCATGCTCGAAGCCGCACCGGACATCGCCGTGTTGCGCGATCCGACACGCGGCGGCGTGGCGGCCGTGCTCAACGAGATCGCTGAGGCCTCGCACTGCGGCGTCCTCATCGACGAGGACGCGCTGCCCATCCGCGAGGAGGTCCGCGGTGTCTGCGACATCCTGGGCTTTGATCCGCTCTACCTCGCCAACGAGGGCAAATGCATCGCCTTCGTGCCGGCGGAGGAGGCCGATAAGGTCCTCGCCGTCATGCGCGAGAACCCCTATGGCAAGGACGCCTGCCTCATCGGCGAGGTCACGGCCGAGGCGCCGGGCCAGGTCGGCCTGCGCACGGCCATCGGCGGTATCCGCATCGTCGACATGCCGCTCGGCAACCTCGTGCCGCGCATCTGCTGACGCAATCCAGAGTGCTTGACGATGCAGGCGGATTTTCCTATAATAAGAAAGATAGTGAATCCTGCTTGCAAGAGGTCTCCGTGATGGGGATGAAGAAAGGACGATGAAGGGATGGGAATCCGCAAGATCGGTTGTCTGCTGGCCGTCTGCCTGATGGTGTTCATGAGCCGCGCCTACGCCGAGAACATGCAGTTTGTCGATGCGAATGGCTCGACGGGGTATTACGTCGACACGGATTCGATCTCCTCGGATCAGGTCGTAGAGAACGACGTGCAGAAGACGCTCTGGACGGCGCGCGTCGCCGTCATACGGGCCGACCTCAACCGCCGCTACATCTACCTGATGCAGTTCGACCCCGCGAAGAGGACATATCAGATCTTCGCCTCGGAGGTGCAGCGCTACGACACGAAGGACGTCCTCCAGTCGAGCGACCAGGCAGAGCCAGCGAGGCCCTACCTCGTGACCTCCCCGATGAATGAGATCGTGCAGTTCGTCATGACAGCGAATGCTTCAGGCAGTGAATGACAAGGAAATAAAAAGAGCTTGCCCCTCAGGGGGGCAGGCTCTTTCTGCAAAAACGGCAAAAAAAAAGACGCTCGCGCGTCCAAAAGCAAGAAAACATATGAAATATAAGTGCTTTTGAGTATGTCGATCGCTCGACAGACTCATTATAGCGGGGCAGATCTGCTTTGTCCAGCTTTTTCTCGGAATACCACAACGATTTTTTTAGGGGGCATATTCATGTCAAGGAATGCTGCCTTGAAGCAGCGGACAGCTTACTTGTCCATCATCTCGAATACGACGCTCGTCGTCCTCAAACTCATCGTCGGCATCTACGTCGGCGCGGTCAGCCTGATCTCGGAGGCGCTCCATTCAGGCGTCGACCTCATCGCCGCGCTCATCGCCTTCTGGGCCGTGCGCAAGTCGGTGACGCCGCCTGACGTGGAGCACGACTATGGCCACGGCAAGTACGAGAACCTTTCGGCGGCTGTCGAGGCTGTGCTCATCGTGGCGGCCGCGCTCGGCATCGTCTACGAGGCCGTGGACAAGTTCCATGCGTCGGCCGTGCCGGAGTTCTTGAGCTACGGCATCGCGATCATGGTCATCTCGATCGTCATCAACTTTTTCGTCTCGCACCGCCTCATTGTCGTGGCGAAGAAGACGGGCTCGCAGGCACTCGAGGCCGACGGTCTACACCTGCGCGCGGACATCTGGACATCCGTCGGCGTCCTGACGGGCCTCGTGCTCATGCAGGTCACGGGCTGGGCCTGGCTTGATCCGGTCATCGCCATCTTCGTCGCCGGCATCATCTTCCGCGCGGGCTGGCGCATGATTGTCGATTCGACGATGCAGCTGACGGATGCGAGCCTGCCGGAGGCAGAGGAGCAGCGCATCCGCAAGATCATCGAGAGCGTGCCCGAAGTCAAGGGCTGCCACTGCCTCAGGACGCGCCGTTCGGGCTCCTACAAGCTCCTGGACGTGCACGTGCTGTTCGACGGGAACATGCATCTCTCACAGGTCCACGCAATCTGCGATGAACTCGAGCAGCTCATCCGCGAGGAGCTCGGCACGTTCGACATCATGATCCACCCGGAGCCGGCCGGCTACCATGACGTCGAGACGAAGGTCAGCCTCTACGAGGAATCGCAGGCCGAGGGCGCCCACCAAAAAGGATGAGCGGCTTTCCTTGCTATTTCCAAGGATCTATGCCAAAATAATAGACATAGGCAACATTCAAAGACAGAATGCCGGGAGAATCCCGACAATACGGGTCAAGGGGGAACGATATATGAAATTCCGCAAGCTCGTCAGCGCCGTCATGAGCGCTGTATTCTTCGTCTCGTCGATGGGCATCACGGCGGCCGCGACACCGGAGACGGTCCAGGACAAACTCGGCGCGATCGAGAAGGACACATACGGTACCATCCAGACGGGCGCGCTCGTCGACCGCATCAACAAGATCGAGAAGGACTACGACGGCTCGCACCGCAGCGGCAGCATGATGGCGCGCGTCAACGCTATCTACAACGAAGTCTACACGAACAGCACGAAGCCGTCGCTGCTCGCCGATCTCAATGCCGTCGAGTGGAATATCGGCCACGAGGTCAGCATGGAACCTGTCGATTCCCGCATGGCGGACCTCGAGATGAGCATGATGGGCAAGACGGGGACGGGCACCTACAAGCAGCGCCTCACGGCGCTCTCGAAGGCATCGTTCGGCACGGCCGTCCTTCCGCTCGACCAGGTGCGCGTGCCGGCTGATACGCTCGTCAAGATTGCGCTCGTCACGCCGGTCGACTCGGACAACCTCAAGGTCGGCGACACGATCCGCTACAAGGTCGCGGACGATGTCATCGTCAACGGCAAGCTCGTTTTCGCCAAGGGGCTGCCGGGCGAGGGCACAGTGACGAAAGTCAAGCAGGCGCGCAACTTCGGCCGCAATGCAGAGGTCAACATCGACTTCAACAAGACGAAGTCGATTGATGGCACTTACGTCGACACGCACGTCGGCGAAGCGGCCAAGAAAGAGATGAAGAGCCTCGCGATGGCCGCCGGTGCAAGCCTCGCGGGCATCGCCGTCCTCGGTCCTGTCGGCATCGTGGCCGGTGCCTTCGTGCACGGCAAGGATGTCCGCCTGCCGGCTGGCACGGAGCTCTACATCCAGACAAAGGCCGATACGACGCTCTACGGCGTCGTGACAACGCAGGCACAGTGACCGGTCAAAGCAGTATATTGCCATGGAAAGACCTCGCGCAGCAGCGCGGGGCCTTTTTGCTAGGGGCAGATGCTTTAGTACCTGCTGGCAAGACAGGAATCGGTTCTTCTGATATAATGAAAAATAGTCTTAGTTTTGAAAGGATGAAGACATGACTTCACATAGAATCACGCCGCTCACAGAGAGTGGTCTCTTGTCGGCGCTGACGGTCATCCTGGCCCTCGCGGCAGTCTACCTGCCCGTGGTCGGTGTCGTGGCCTCGCTCGTCTGGGCCATCCCCGTCATCGTTCTCGTCGTGCGCCACGGCCTGCGCTGGGGCGCGATGGCCGTTCTCGTCTCGGGTGTCATCATGGCGCTGCTCATCGAGCCGACCATCTCGCTGCGCATGGTCCTGTCCTTCGGGCCGACTGGCCTCGTGCTCGGCTACGCCTTCCGGCGCAGATGGTCCGGCGCGCAGGCCTTCGGCACGACGCTCGTCGCGTCGGTCGCCGGCAAGCTCCTGACGTTCGGCCTGCTGTTCCTCTTGACATCGGTCAACCCGCTCAACATGCAGATGGATGTCATGCAGCAGAGCTTCGACGAGACGTTTGCTGTCTATGAGCAGATGGGCATGGACAAGGCAGCCATCGAGGCGAGTCGCGCGCAGGTGCAGGAGGCGCTGACGTACCTCAACCTGCTGCTGCCCTTCGTCGTCGGCGTCATGGGCCTGCTCGATGCGGCCGTCGCCTACATTGTCGGCAGCCGCGTGCTGCGCCGGCTCGGCGAGTCGGTGCCGCAGCTGCCGCCCTTTGCGGAGTGGCGCTTGCCACAGTTCTTCCTGTACTTGCTCGGATTCGCGCTCGTCGGCATCTACTGGGGCGGCTCGCGCGAGATACAGCCGCTCTATCAGGCGGCCTTCAACCTCAACATGGTGGCGATGGGCGCCGGTGTCATCCAGGGCCTCTCGCTGATGAGTTATGTGATGGACCGCTTCCGCGTGGGCAAGGTCATGCGCATCTGCCTCTACGCTTTCGTGCTGCTGGGCGGTGTCCTCATGCAGATCCTGGCCTTCACGGGCCTTTTCGATATGCTGTTCGACTATCGGCGCCGCTTCGGCCAGAAGAAGAGCTGACAGCAGGCATATCCGCATAATTTGGAATGAGGTGAAACAATGCCGCGGAATCTCTCGGCATGGATCGATCTTTCGATACATCTGTTCGTAATACTGATGCTCATCGGCATCCTGTCTTGCTACAACTATTTCATCGCTGCGATCGCCTTTGTCATCTGGCTCTGCCTGGCGTTCTTTGTGAAGGAGCGCTGCCACGACAGGTCGCGCCGCTTTGAGCGCTACTGCCGCAATGTCGTACGCAACCTCAATGAGATGATGAACTACGCCATCGAGGACCTGCCGCAGGGCATCCTGATCGTCAATCAGGAGGGGCGCATCCAGTGGTGCAATGAGCGCATGGCGGAGTACGCCGGCAAGAAGCCGGAGCAGGACACGGATGTCAAAGATATCTGGCCCGCCGTCATCATCGGTCCCGTCTGGGGCACGGTCGGCGAGTACGTCTTCGCCAACGAGGACCGCTACTATCAGGTACGCTACCGGCCTGTGCCCGTGCCGCCGCACCAGGCGCCCTTGATGGCGCTCTACGTGCAGGACATCACGGGCTTCGAGACGCTGCGCAGCTCGTACAAGCTCAGCCGCACCGTTCTCGCCTACATCCAGATCGACAACTACGATGAGGTCATCCAGGGGCTCGACGAGGCGGCTCGCACGGCGCTCCTGCTCTCGGTCAACCAGCAGCTCGACACCTGGATGAAGAGCCTCGGCGGCTTCATGCGGCGCGTGTCAGATGACCTCTACGTCGTCATCCTCGAGCGCAAGGGGCTCGACAAGGCCATCGCGGCTCGCTTCGACATCCTCGACAAGGTCCGGCAGCTCCACAGCGCGAACCGCCTGCCCGTCACGCTTTCGATGGGCGTGGCGGTGGCGGACTGCCAGAGCATGGCTGACCTCGGCACGCAGGCCCAGGCGGGGCTCGACCTCGCGCTCGGCCGCGGCGGCGACCAGGTCGCCGTGCAGATCGGCGGCAAGACGCAGTTCTTCGGCGGCCGCGCCAAGGCCGTGGAGAAGCACACGCGCGTCAAGGCGCGCGTCGTCGCGCACGCTATCCGCGAGATTATGGAGGGGGCCGATGCCGTCTACGTCATGGGCCACCACAATGAGGACTTCGACTGCTTCGGCGCCTCGATGGGCGTGGCCAAGATGGCCCGCCAGCTCGGCAAGCCCGTCAAGATCGTGCTGTCCGACATGAACGAGGGCATCGGCAAGTTCGAGGACATCCTCAAGGACAACGAGGAGTACCGGGACATCATCGTGCACGCGGACGATCTAGCGAGCATGACGGCACTCAATCCCGTGCTCGTCGTCGTCGACACGCACATCCCGCACCTCGTCGCGGCGCCGGCGCTCTTGGAGCGCATCCCGCGCGTCATCGTCATCGACCACCACCGCCGCAGCGAGCACTTCATCAAGAACCCGCTGCTCGTCTACATCGAGCCGGCTTCGAGTTCGTCGAGCGAGCTCGTCACAGAGCTCTTGATGTACTTCGGCGACGACCTCGTGCTCTCGCGCGTCGAGGCGACAGCGCTCTACTCCGGCATCGTTGTCGACACGAAGAACTTCGCCGTGCAGACGGGCGTGCGCACCTTCGACGCTGCGGCCTACCTGCGTCGAAGCGGTGCCGATCCCGTCATGGTCCGCCACCTCTTCCGCACGGATTATGAGACGACCGTTGCACTCGCGAAGGCGGAGGCCCGGTCGGAATTCTACGAGGGCGGCCTCATCGTCTCGACATGCCCCGAGCTCATCTCGAATGGCCAGGTCATCGCGGCGCAGGTCGCGGACTCGCTGCTGCGCATCGAGAACGTGCGCATGAGCATCGTCGTCTTCCAGCTCACGGAGGACACGGTGGGCATCAGCGCGCGCTCGACGGGCGAGCTCAATGTCCAGGTCATCATGGAGGCCTTCGGCGGCGGCGGCCACCAGAACGTCGCCGGCGCTCAGGTCAAGGGCGGCGATGTAGAAGATATCAAACAACAGGCAATCGAGATTGCCAAGAAGTACATAGAGGAGAATGATCAAGATGAAAGTAATCTTACAGCAGGACGTTAAGAAACTCGGCAAGAAGGGCGATATCGTAGAGGTATCGGAAGGCTACGGCCGCAACTTCCTGCTGCCGCGCAAGGCAGCAGTGCCGGCCACATCGCAGAACCTCAATGTAGCCAATGCCCAGGCAGGCTCCAAGGCCCGCAAGGAGGCCATGGCAGCTGACGAGGCCAAGCTCATGGCCAAGCAGCTCGAGAAGGTCGAGGTCAGGATCCCGGTCCGCATCGGCGACGGAGGCAAGCTCTTCGGCAGCGTGACGGGCAAGGATGTCTCGGATGCGCTCAAGAAGCAGCACATCGACATCGACAAGCGCAAGATCACCATCCAGGGTGAAGTGACGGGCACCGGCGTCTATGAGGCGGTCATCAAGGTTCATCCGTCTGTCACGAGCAAGATCAAGGTCAGCGTCGTCGCAGAGTGATTGACACAGAAGAAGCCTCCTCGCAAGAGGGGGCTTTTTGATTCCAGATAGCAGACAGAGGAGGGAATATGTCCTTTTTTAATCGTTTTTTTCACCGCGATGAGCAGAAGGAAGTGGCGCCGCCCGCAGAGCCGGAGGTACTGCCAATCGACCGCGAGATCGATGCGCTCTACCAGGCGCTCATCGACCTCATCGGCACCGATTCGCTCGTCATACAGGCCGGCCGCATGAACGCGATGAATCTCCTGCGCTCCTCGGGGCGCTGTGAGCGCGTGCTGGCCCTGCAGCGCATCCTCGACGAGGATCCGCTCCTGCATCCCGCCCCGCGCGAGGAGGACCTGCCAGAGGTGCTCCAGCGTCTGACGGAGCGCATCGCCGAGAAGCGCGCGCGCAAGGATATCGAGGACCGCATCGAGAAGAAGGTCAACGAGAAGCTTGAGCAGGAGCACCAGGACTACGTCGACGACATCCGCAAGCAGGTCATCAAGGAGGAGAAGCCTGATGCGGAATCGCCGCAGGACGCCGAGAAGCGCAAGAAGCTCGAGCAGCTCGACAGCATCCACCTGACGCAGTCGGTCATGGAACTTTTGCGCCCGCGCGACTTCAGCGAGATCGTCGGGCAGGAGCGCGCCGTGAAATCGCTGCTCGCCAAGCTCTCCTCGCCGTACCCGCAGCATCTTCTGCTCTACGGGCCGCCGGGCGTCGGCAAGACGACGGCCGCGCGCCTCGTGCTCGAGGCCGCGTGTAAGAAGCCGTCTTCGCCGTTCCGTGAGGATGCGCCGTTCGTCGAGACGGACGGCACGACATTGCGTTGGGACCCGCGCGACATCACGAATCCGCTCCTGGGCTCTGTCCACGACCCCATCTACCAGGGCGCGCAGAGGACGCTTGCGGACAGCGGCATCCCCGAGCCGAAGCCGGGCCTCGTCACAGAGGCGCACGGCGGCATCCTCTTCATCGATGAGATCGGCGAGATGGACGAGATGCTGCAGAACAAGCTCCTGAAGGTCCTCGAGGACAAGCGCGCCTACTTCGAGTCGGCCTACTACGACCCGACTGACCCGAAGGTGCCGCCCTACATCCGCAAGCTCTTCGAGGAGGGCGCGCCGGCTGATTTCGTGCTGATCGGCGCGACGACGCGCGACGCCGGTCACATCAACCCCGCCCTGCGCTCGCGCTGTGCCGAGATCTACTTCGAGCCGCTGACTCCGAAGCACATCGAGACCATCGTGCAGAATGCGGCGGCGAAGCTCGAGGTCGCGCTCGAGCCGGGCGTGGCGGCGCTGATTTCCGAGTACACGACGGAGGGGCGCAAGGCCATCAACATCCTCGCCGACGCCTACAGCCTCGCGCTCGAGAAGGCGAATGGAGAGATGGCAGGACTCACGATCGGCCGCGAGGCCGTCTACGAGGTCGCGCAAGTCTCGCGCCTCTATCAGTTCGTCACGCGCAAGGCGCGCCACACGGCCGTGCAGGGCCACATCTTCGGCCTCGGCGTCGCGGGCTTCCTCGGCTCCGTCATCGAGATCGAGGCCGTGGCCTTCCCCGCGCGAGAGAAGGGCAAGGGCATGGTGCGCTTCAACGAGACGGCCGGCAGCATGGCCAAGGACTCCGTCTTCAACGCGGCGTCCGTCATGCGCCAGCTCACGGGCAAGGATATCCACGACTACGATGTGCACATCAACGTCATCGGCGGCGGCAACATCGACGGGCCGAGCGCAGGCACGGCCATCCTCGCCTGCATCGTCAGCGCCGTGACGGGGAAGAAGATCCGCCAGGATGTGGCCGTGACGGGCGAGATCTCGCTCGCGGGCCGCGTGCGCCCGGTGGGCGGCGTCTTTGAGAAGGCGTACGGCGCGCGCCAGGCCGGCATCAAGACGCTCGTGATCCCGAAGGAGAACGAGCGCGACATCCCAGAAGACCTCTTAGGGCTCGACATCCACGCGGTGGAGACGGCCGAGGAGGCATTCCAGCTGATTTTTGAGGGGGAATGAAGATGGCACTACCAGATCGTGTGCCGCCTCAGAACATCGAAGCTGAGCAGGCAGTGCTCGGCGCGATGATGATCAAGAAAGAGGCGATCATCGAGGCGCAGGAGATCCTGCAGCCGGAGGACTTCTACCGCGAGGCGCACCGCCGCGTCTACGATGCGATGCTGAAGCTCGCGGAGAACGATGAGGCAGTCGACCTCGTCACGCTGACAGAGCAGCTGCGCAAGGACGGCGAGCTCGAGAAGGTCGGCGGCATCCCGTTCATCACGACGATTGCCAATATCGTGCCGACGGCGGCCAATGTCACCTACCACGCGAAGATTGTCAAGGAGAAGGCCGAGCTGCGCCGCCTCATCGACGCGGCGACGGAGATCGCCGGCGCGGCCTACGAGGACTCGCAGCCCGTCGAGAACATCATGGACGCGGCCGAGCAGAAGATCCTCGCCGTGGCGGGCTCGCAGACGGCCAACGGCTTCGAGCCGATCAAGAGCATCCTCATGCGCACGTTCGAGCGCATCAACGTGCTCTACGAGTCAAAGGGCGGCATTACGGGCCTGCCGACGGGCTTCAAGGACCTCGACCGCCTGACGAGCGGCCTGCAGGCGTCCGACCTCATCCTCGTCGCCGCGCGCCCGTCAATGGGCAAGACGGCCTTCACCCTCAACATCGCCTCGTACGTCGGCCTGCACGGCGGCAAGGTCGCCTTTTTCTCGCTCGAGATGAGCAAGGAGCAGCTCATGCAGCGCATGCTCTGCTCCGAGGGCAGCATTGACTCGCAACTCCTGCGCACGGGGCAGCTCGGCGACGAGGACTGGACGAATCTCGTCACCGTCGCCGACAAGCTCAATCGCGCGCCAATCTACATCGACGACACAGCGGGCATCACCATCATGGACCTGCGCTCAAAGGCGCGCCGCCTCAAGGCGGAGCACGGCCTCGACCTCATCGTCATCGACTACCTGCAGCTCATGCAGGGCCGGCCGGGCAAGAACGGCGACAACCGCCAGCAGGAGATTTCCGAGATCTCGCGCTCCCTCAAGGCGCTCGCGCGCGAGCTCAACGTGCCGGTCATCGCCCTCTCGCAGCTTTCGCGCTCCGTCGAGGCGCGCCAGGTCAAGCGCCCGATGCTCTCCGACCTGCGCGAGTCCGGCTCTCTCGAGCAGGACGCCGATATCGTCATGTTCCTCTATCGCGAGGACTACTACGACAAGGACACGGAGCACAAGAACCAGACGGAAGTCATCATCGCCAAGCACCGCAACGGTCCTGTCGACACGGTCAATCTCTACTTCCAGAAGGAGTACACGAAGTTCCGCGATATGATCCGCGAGTGACGTTTTTTTGCTTGACAAAACGCAGTCTTCGTTATACACTTGGAATATGAAAACGGTCTCATAAAGAGGAATCGAATCGAAATGAGAGGAAAAGAGAAAAGGAGGAAATCTTCATGAAAGAGATTCGCTTGAACAGTCCGCTCAAGGGACAGCTCATCGAATTGAAAGATGTCAAGGACCCGGCTTTTGCCAGCGGCGCTATGGGTAAGGGCGCTGCCGTCAAGGATCCGGAGGGCAAGGTCTTCTCGCCAGTCGACGGCACCGTCACCGTGCTCTTCGGCACGAAGCATGCCATCGGCATCCATTCAGAGGATGGTGCAGATATCCTGATCCACGTCGGCATCGACACGGTCAACCTCGGCGGCAAGTACTTCGACGCCAAGATCGAGCAGGGCGATGCCGTCAAGAAGGGCCAGCTCCTGCTCGAGTTCGACCCGGAGGGCATCAAGTCGGCCGGCTACGACACGACGACGCCGGTTCTCGTGACGAATGCCTTCGACTACGACAAGATCACCGTGGCGCTCGGCGACAAGGAAATCACGACGGTCACGGCAGAGCCGGCTGAAGAGGAAGCCCCCGCTGCAGAGGCTCCTGCAGAGCCGGAAGAGGATTACAGCGACCTCCCGAAGGAAGAGCGCGTCGCCAAGCTCATCTGGAAGTACGTTGGCGGCCGCGACAACGTCCGCAGCGCAGAGCACTGCGCCTGATCATCAACGACAAGTCGAAGCTCAATGAGAAGGCCATCGAGAATATCGACGGCGTCAAGGGCCAGTTCTTCGCAGCGGCCCAGTACCAGATCATTCTCGGCACGGGCTTCGTCGACAAGGTATTCGACGCCTTTGTCGCCGGCACGGGCCTCGCCGGTGCCAGCAACAACAAGGCTGAGGCATACGCACAGATGTCGATGGCCCAGAAGATCTCCCGCACGCTCGGCGACGTCTTCGTGCCGATCATCCCGGTCCTCGTCGCGACAGGTCTTTTCATGGGCCTGCGCGGTGCCAGCCTGAGCCTCGGCGTCCAGTTCAGTGACAATGTCCTGCGCATGAGCCAGATCCTCACGGATACGGCCTTCGCCTTCCTGCCGGCACTCGTCTGCTGGTCTACGACGAAGCGCTTCGGCGGCACGCCGGTCATCGGCATCGTCCTCGGCCTCATGCTCGTCGCACCGCAGCTGCCGAACGCCTACGCGATCGCAGCCGGTGAGGCACAGCCAATCATGATGGACATCTTCGGCCTCAGCGTGCCGGTCGTCGGCTACCAGGGCTCCGTCCTGCCGGCCCTCGTCCTTGGCATCTTCGCCGCGAAGCTCCAGAAATGGCTCAAGACCTTCATCCCGGATGTCATCGACCTCATCGTCACGCCGTTCTTGACGCTCTTCATCTCCATGATTCTCGGCCTCCTCATCGTCGGCCCGATCATGCACTGGATTGAGCTCGCCGTCTTTGGTGCCATCCAGACGTTCCTCGCTCTGCCGTACGGCATCGGCGGCTTCATCGTCGGCGGCGTCCATCAGGTCATCGTCGTCTTCGGTGTCCACCACGTCTTCAATGCCCTTGAGGTCCAGCTCCTCGCCACGACGGGCGTCGATCCGTTCAACGCCATCATCACGGGCGCCATCATCGCACAGGGCGGTGCCGCTGCCGCTGTCGCAGCCCGCACAAAGAACAAGAAGAAGCGCGCTCTCTACGTTTCCTCGATCGTGCCGGCCTTCCTCGGCATCACGGAGCCGGTCATCTTCGGTATCAACCTGCGCCTCATGAAGCCGTTCCTCTACGCGCTCGTCGGCGGCGCCTGCGCAGGCGGCATTGCCGGCTTCCTGCACCTTGCCGGTACGGGCATGGGCATCACGGTCCTGCCGGGTACGCTCCTGTACCTCGACCACCTGCCGCAGTACATCCTCGTCAATGTCGTTGGTTTCGCCGTAGCGTTTGCTCTGACGTTCACGCTGTTTAACCCGGAAAAAGAGGACGAAGCGTAAGAACTCTATGAGGGCTGCCGTTACGGCAGCCCTTTTCTTGTTTGTATAGAAGGGAGATCCTTATGGAAAAGTTTGATAAGAAGGCCATCGATGCCAAGGTGGCGGCCGGCTTCCCCCTGACGGACCGCTGGCACAACCGCTTCCATCTCGAGATGCCGTTCGGCCTCATCAACGACCCGAATGGCATGACGTTCGCGAACGGCGAGTACCACATCTTCTACCAGTGGAACCCTCTGGGCTGCGAGCACAAGAACAAGTGCTGGGCACACGTGAAGACGCGCGACTTCGTCCACTACTCGCTGCCGGAACTCTCGCTCTGGCCGAGCGACGAGCACGACAAGGACGGCTGCTATTCGGGCTGCGGCTTCACGGAGAAGGGCGAGGTCCGCGTCTTCTACACCTGCAACGCCAAGAATGACGGCGTGCGCACGCCGGCACAGCGCCTCGGTACCCTGCAGGCGGACGGCCATGTCGAGAAGGACGAGATCGTCGTGCCGGACAGTCCCGAGGGCATTACGGGCCACTTCCGCGACCCGTACCTCTTCCACCGCCACGGCAAGCGCTACTTCGTCATCGGCGCGCAGGCGGACGAGGAGAAGCCGCGCGGCACAGTCCTCATCTACAAGGAGACGAAGGACGGTTGGCAGAACCTCGGCGAGCTCAAGACGCGCCTCCAGGACTTCGGCTACATGTGGGAGTGCCCGAACATGCTGCACTTCGGCAGCTACGACGCGCTGATCTTCTGCCCGCAGGGGCTCGAGGCACGCGAGTTCGACCGCCAGAACATCTACCAGGCCGGCTACATCGCAGGCCACCTGTCGCTCGACAGCATGGACATGATGCAGCACACGAAGTTCCAGGAGCTCGACCACGGCTTCGACTTCTACGCGCCGCAGGTCATCCAGCACGAAGGCCGCCACATCCTGCTCGGCTGGATGGGCATGCCGGACAAGGACGCAGAGTACCCGACGAGCGAAAAGGGCTGGATGTACAGCCTGACACTGCCGCGCGTGCTGACGCTGCGCCAGGGCCACATCTTTTCGCGCCCGGCCGCTGAGCTCAAGGCCCTGCGCATCGAGAGCACGGCCATCGACATCGATGCCGACATGGAGAGCAGCATTCTCACGCGCCTCTTCGACGGCTCGGAAGTCCTCTTGGACATCACGCTGGGCAAGGCGCAGAAGGTCACGATGACGCTGGCCTACGGCCTCGAGAAGACAGTCTTCTCGTACGACCGCACGACGCAGGCCATGACGATCGACCGCACGGGCATGAAGAACGGCGGCCGCGGCGTGCGCCGCTTCAAGATGTTCGTCGACAAGGTGCTCTCGTTGCAGATGTTCGTCGACCGCGCCGCCGTCGAGGCATTCTTCCAGCACGGCGAAGACGTGGCGAGCATGCTCGTCTTCCCCGAGAAGAACATCCGCCCCGAGCTGCGCATCGAGGCCGACGCCGCACTAGAGACGGTCACGGGCCGCGTCTGGGAGCTCGACGCCTTCCGCTTCAATCCCTGACAGACGTAACTGCATATAGAGAAAGCCCCGAAGCAGCGGACTGCTTCGGGGCTTTCTGTCTTGCAAACAGGACTGATAGAATCAGTTATTTACAGCACGTTTTTTTGGTGGGGCCGCCAATGCGACTCGGCGGATACGCTCAAATGGAATCTCTGCAAATGCATAGCGGATATCCAGATAAGTATCGGAACGTGTGAATGTGATCTTTTTCAATGTGAATTTCGTGGTAGCTTTGATACGTTCGATATAATACTGTGCGTCTTCCGCGGAGAAGGGACCCTGTTCGATGATAACGCGGATATTGTCGATCATCATGGGAAACACCTCCAACAAAACCGACGGCATGAAAGCAGGAAACCGGGCGGGCCGACTCCTTCTGCCATGCACAGAAAACTTGCGGACTGTTGTAAGCGATGATAGGGATAGGGGCGTATTCCTTTACAACTTACGGCTATTATACTACAGTTTGAATCTGATGTTAACCTGTATTTTACGGCTATAGCGGGAAAAATGATTCATTTTATGGAATTAATACCATATAGAGAACGTTTTCTATAAAATTATTGCGAAATAGGCACATTTTCGCTTGAAAGAAGCGGCAGAACCATGAGATAGTCAAAGTTCTGCCGCATTTTGATGCTATGATGCTGTCAATCAGATGAAATACATGAGGCTCTCGGTCGATTTCTCTTTGTCGATGGCCGTGAGGATGTCGTCGAGCGAGACAGAGGAGAGCGTCTTCTGGATGGCTTCGTCGAGCGGAGTGAAGACACAGGCGGCGAGTGCGCGGTCGAGTTCCGGCATCTTCTCCTGGGCGGCGGGCGCCGTTTCCTCCATCAGAGAGAGTTCGATGGAGGAGAGGATATCGTACGGCGTGATCTCGCGCGGCGCGCGTGAGAGCTGGTAGCCGCCTTGGCTGCCCTTGATGGAATTGACGAGGCGCGCGCGCTTCAGCAGCGAGAATACCTGCTCGAGGTAGATCTTCGAGATGCCGAGCTTCTCCGAGATACTGACGATCGTGACCGGCGAGCCAGAAGCGTAATTGCGGGCCAGGTACGTCATGGCCGCAAGCCCGTAGCGGCCTTTAGCAGAAATCTTCATCGATATTCCCTCATTCCTAATAATCATATTGAAAATATATGTCATTCTTGTATGCTATATCATATTAGAAATACAGGAAAAAGTCAATCCCTATTGACAAGGCGCTGAGGCTGTGCTAATATATAAACATATTAATCATATATGTTTTAACTCGCACTGAAATGCACATGATATAAATGGAGGTATTCACCATGGGTAAAGTCTACAACAGCGTTACGGAACTGATCGGCGGCACGCCGCTCCTGAAGGCCAACAACTTCATCAAGGCCAATGACATCAAGGCTAACATCTACGTGAAGCTCGAGTACTTCAACCCGGCTGGCTCCGTCAAGGACCGCATCGCGAAGGCCATGATCGAGCAGGCCGAGAAAGACGGCAAACTGAAGCCGGGCGCTACGATCATCGAGCCGACCTCCGGCAACACGGGCATCGGCCTCGCCAGCGTCGCAGCAGCCCGCGGCTACAAAGCCATCCTGACGATGCCGGAGACGATGAGCGTCGAGCGCCGCAACCTGCTCAAGGCATACGGTGCGAAGATTGTCCTGACGGACGGCTCGAAGGGAATGAAGGGCGCCATCGCCAAGGCTGAGGAACTCGCCAAGGAAACACCGAACTCCTTCATCCCGGAGCAGTTCGCCAACCCGGCCAACCCGGCTGCCCATGAGGCGACGACGGGCCCGGAGATCTACAACGATCTCGACGGCAAGGTCGATGCCTTCATCGCTGGCGTCGGCACGGGCGGCACTCTCTCGGGCGTCGGCCACTACCTCAAGAAGCAGGACAAGGACATCCGCGTCGTCGCTGTAGAGCCGGCCACGAGCCCGGTCCTCTCGAAGGGCCAGGCAGGTCCGCACAAGATCCAGGGCATCGGCGCAGGCTTCGTGCCGGAGACGCTCGACACGAAGGTCTACGATGAAGTCATCGCCGTGCCGAATGAGGATGCCTTCAAGTACGGCCGCCAGTTCTCCCATGTCGAGGGCGTGCTCATCGGCATCTCCTCGGGCGCAGCACTCGCTGCTGCTATCGAGCTCGCCAAGCGTCCGGAGTTCGAGGGCAAGAACATCGTCGCTCTGTTGCCGGATACGGGCGACCGTTACCTCTCGACGGAACTCTTCACCGAGTAATAAAGACACCTCCCACATATCACACGTCAGAGACAGGGGCCAGCGGCCCCTGTCTTTTCTTTGCCCAAAATTTTGTTGGATACGGGCGGAGATGGTATAATGAAAAGTATCATTTAATTTTGTATAGGAGGCTGCCGTCTTGCGTATTGTCGTGGTCGGAGCGGGCAAGCTGGGCTACAGCATCGCCTCGCTCCTCTCAAAAGAACAGTTCGACGTGATCGTCATCGATCACGATGAAGGCCAGTTGGAGGCCGTCAAGAACACACTCGATGTACTGACGATCTTCGCCAACGGTGCGAGCCCCATCACGATGAATGACCCCGATATCCGCGGGGCCGACATCCTCATCGCGGTGACGGCCAGCGACGAGGTCAACATGGTCGCCTGCATCCTCGCGAAGAAGCATGGCATCCGCCACACGATTGCGCGCATCCGCGATATGCAGTTCATGAGCGAGGCCAAGGACTACCTCAAGGAGAATTTCGACATCGACCTCATGCTCAACCCGGAGCTCATCACTGCCAACGAGATCAACCGCATCCTCATGACACCGGCTGCGCTCGATGTCGAGGACTTCGCACACGGCAAGATCCGGCTGTTCGAGACGAAAGTGCGTCGCTCGTCGCCGCTAGCGAATATCCCCCTGAAGGACATCGAGTTCCCGAAGGGCGTGCTGGCCGGCATGATCTTCCGCGACCACCGCATGATCATCCCGCATGGCGACGACTGTCTGCTGCCGCACGACAACGCCTATTTCATCGGCATCCCAGAGGAGATCGAGAAGTTCAGCCAGACCTTCGTGCAGCGCGACGCCCGCAAGCTGCATCGCGTCATCATCATCGGCGCGGGCCGCGCGGGCCGCGCGCTCGCGCCGATGCTCGAGAAGCAGGGCGTGCGCGTCAAGGTCATCGACAAGGACCCGGAGCGCTGCCGACTCATGGCGGACAAGCTCGTCGACGGCATCGCCATCTGCGGCGACGGCACGGACATCGACCTCTTGACAGAGGAAGGCGTGGCGGAGGCGGACGTCGTCGTCTGCCTGACGGAGGATGACAAGCTCAACCTCATGCTGGCGCTGCTCGCGCGCCACATGTCGCACAACAAGACGAAGACGGTCGTGCGCGTCGCGCGCAACGAGTACGTGGAGCTCATGGAGAAAGTCGGTGTCGACATTGTTCTCTCGGCCCGCCTGCTCTCGGCGAGCGAGGTCCTGGCCTTCGCGCGCCGCGGCGGCGTCGTCTCGGTATCGCTGCTCGAGGGCGCCAAGGCGGAGGCCGTCGAGGTCATCGTGCAGGAAGGCGCGCCTGTGGCGGGCAAGCCTCTGATGGAGGCCAAGCTGCCGCGCGCCTGCCTCGTCTGCGCCTATGTGCGCGACGGCGAGGCCGTCATCCCGAACGGCGCGACCGTCCTCCAGCCGGGCGACCGGACGATCCTCTTCATCCAGACGCAGTTCTCCAAGAAGGTCATGCAGTATTTCAAGGGCAGGGAATGAGATGATCAAGCTCCAACAGCGAAAACGCCAGCTGGACATCTTCTGGCTGCTCATGGGCGGCGTCGCGTCCATCGTGGGGCTCGCCCTGCTCGTGCCGTTTGCGGACAGCCTGCTCTGGCATGAGGAGAAGAGCTGGGCCTTCCTCGTGCCGGCCGTGCTCTCTCTGGCTCTCGGCCTGGGCTTTGGCTGGCTCGGCCGCGACCACAAGCGCCAGATCGATGTCTGGGAAGGCGCGCTCTTCATGGTGCTCGTCTGGCCGCTGCTCTCCGTCCTCGGCATGATGCCCTACGTGCTCTCGGGCGTCCTGACGAGTCCTGTCGACGCGTTCTTCGAGAGCGTGGCCGCCATCACGACGACGGGGCTCTCGTGCCTCGACTACGCGCGCAGCGACATGGCGCGGAGCCTCGTCCTCTGGCACAGCATCATGAACTGGCTCGGCGGCCTCAACTTCATCATCATCCTGTCGACTGTCCTGCCGCAGGTCAGCGGCTGTTTCGGCTTGACGCTGTCGGCGCGCCAGAGCATTTTTTTCAGCCCTGTCTGGAACAAGATGGCCGAGTCGGCGCGTCAGGGCTTCGGTGTTTACACTGCGCTGACGGGGCTTTCGTTTGTGCTCTACCTGCTGGCAGGGCTCGACCCCTTCGCAGCCCTGACGCAGTCGATGGTGACGCTGTCGTCGAGCGGCTCGGCTGACCCGGGTTACTTCATCGCCTATGACAGCATCGCGCTGGAGCTCGCGGCCGGCATCTCGATGCTGCTCTCGGGCCTCAATCCGCTGCTCTGCTGGAAGGTCTGGGACAGGCTGAGCTTCCGGCTCATGCTGCGCGATACGGAACTGCAGGCTTACGCGGGGCTCTTTCTCGCGAGCGGTGTGCTCGTCGCCTGGAATCTCTGCCGCTCGGGTGTCTACGATGCGGCGGAGAGCCTGCGCTACGGCCTGTTCCAGACGGCGGCCTTCCTGTCGACGGGCGGCTTTGTCTCCGCGCCGTGCTGGGACTGGCCGGATTTCTCGCGTCTCGTGCTCTTCGTGCTCGTCTTTGTCGGCGGCTGCATCGGCAGCGCGGGCGGTGGCCTCAAGGTCATGCGCCTGCTCGTGCTCATGCGCATGGGCGTGACGGAAGTCCGCCACACCCTGCACCCACACATGGTCGTCAGCATCAAGATCGACGGGCTGCCCGTGCCGATGAAGATTGTCGGGCGCATCCTGTCGTTCTTTTTCCTGTTTTTGAGCATCTTCATCGTCTCCACGCTCGTCATCTCACTCTCGGGCATCAGCCTCATGCAGGCGATGGGCGTTGCGGCGGGCTGCCTGACGAGCGCAGGCTCGACGGCAGATCTCTTCGGCATCATGAGCTTTGCGGAGGCGCCCGACTGGATGGAGCTCTTCTGCGCTTTCATCATGATTATCGGGCGTATCGAGCTCTTCTCGTTCTTCGTGCTGCTCGACGGAGGCATCCGCTCTGTCGGACGCCATTGGTGATTGGTTTTGTAAGGGAATCGATACAGATAGAAAGGAGGTTAGGGGATGAACTGGGATATCATCTGTTACGTGCTCGGGCGCCTCGTCCTGGCGGAGGCCGTCATCCTCGGCATCCCCTTCCTCATGGCGCTCTACGGCTGGGAGAGGAGTGCGCCGGCCTTTGCTGTCTCCATCTGCATCTGCGTGCTCGTGGGGCTCGCGCTGCGCGTCAACGGCCGCTCCGGCAATGAGCAGCTGACGATGCGCGAGGGCGCGGCCATCACGGGCCTTGGCTGGCTGCTCGCGACCTTCCTCGGCATGCTGCCGTATCTTTTGAGCGGCTCTTTGGGCTTCCTCGACGGCATCTTTGAGAGCATCTCAGGCTTTACGGGCACGGGCGCGACCGTCATGACGAGCATCGAGTCGCAGCCGTTCAGCATCCTGTTCTGGCGCATGATGACGCACTGGTTCGGCGGCCTCGGCATCATCGTCATCTTCATCGCGCTGCTGCCGCAGGCCGGCCAGAGCACGGTCTACATGTACAACGCTGAGACGACGGGGCCGACGCGCGACCGCGTCTTGCCGCGCCTGCGCGAGATGACGCGCTCGCTCTTCCTCATGTACATGGTTTTCACCGTCACGGCCTGCGTCATCTATCTCTTCTGCGGCCTCACCTTCCTCGACGCCATCGCGCACGCGATGAGCACGCTCGGCACGGGCGGTTTCTCACTCTATGACGACAACGCCATGCACTTCGACAACCCCGCGCTCGAGGGATGGATGACCTTCTTCATGATCCTCGCGGGCGGCAACTTCGGCCTCTACTACCGTGTCTGGAAAAAGGGGCCGCGCGTGCTCAAGAACAACACGGAGTTCAAGGCCTACCTCGTGATCCTCGCAGCGGCTATGCTGCTGATCACCGTGAATCTCATCGATGCGATGGGCATGAAGCCCGTCGAGGCCTTCCGTTACGCGAGCTTCCAGGTCGGCTCGCTCTCGACGACGGGCTTCGTCTCAGCCGACTTCGACCAGTGGCCCGCTTTCTCGAAGGGCGTTTTGATGATGCTCATGATCAGCGGCGGCTGCGCAGGCTCGACGGCCAGTGGCGTCAAAGTCTCGCGCGTCGTCCTGCTCGCCAAGAACGCCTGGGCCGTTGTCCATCAGAAACTCAGCCCGCGCCGCGTCATCCGTGCGCACATGAACGGCATCGAAGTCGGCGGCGATACACTGCTGCGCGTCGGCCAGTTCTTCTTCCTCTACATCTTTTGCATCGTCCTCTGGGCGCTGCTCCTGACCTTCGACGGCATCGGCGCCTTCGACGCCCTTGGCATCAGCATCACCACCCTCGGCAACGTCGGCCCCGCCTTCGGTATAGCCGGCGCCACCTGCAACTTCGCCGGCCTCTCTGACTTCACCAAGAGCATCCTCTGCATCGAGATGCTCTTAGGCCGCCTTGAACTCTTCACCCTGCTCGTCATGCTGAGCCCGGAATTCTGGAAGATCCGCAATCGCTGGTGAAGGTGGGAAAGTGTTGCGCAACGTTACTTAGGGGAATTCTTACCTGGCGGGGATACCTGTTTCGGCTTCGGCGTGGATCTTCATTTGTGTTTAGCGCTCTCGGGCAGATTGCGTGATGGGCGGGGGGATGTATTCTGGCTTCGTCGCTCCGTTAAATGTGCCCCATGTTTCTAGCCGTCCTTGAAGTTATTTCGCCGCCTGCCGCGGCGTTCTGACAATGGGGTGCCAAGGGCAGCTGTTTTTTGGGGCACAGGAGCAGCTTGAGGCCCATTCAGCGGAAGTCCGAAGCCGAAACAGGTCCACCCCGCCACGCGAGAAGAGTACTAAGTAACGTAGTAGGACAGTTTATCGCGTATTTGTCAATGATAAATCCCACATCGCCGCTTCCTAAGGCGGCTTTTTCTGTGCTATACTGGACACATCACGAAAGGTGGAATCATTATGGTCAGTAACCTGATCGTCGCAGTCTGCGCGATTATCCCGTTGTTTTTCCTGATGCTCATCGGTGTAGCGGTCAAGAAGATGAAGCTGCTCACCGAGCTGGAGCTCGCCCATGTCAACCGCATGGTCTTCAAGATCTTCTTTTTCTTCATGATGTTCTACAACATCTACACGACTGACATCGCCGAGACTTTCCGGCCGCATCTCATGCTGTTCGGTGTCCTAGGCGTGCTCGCGTCGGCGCTCATTGGCGGCATCATCATCTGCCTGCTCGAGAAGTCGAACAAGCGGCGCGGGGCGATGATCCAGGCCATCTTCCGCAGCAACTTTGTCATCATGGGCATCCCGATCATCAGCAATATCTTCGGCGATGATCAGCTGGCCATCCCGACGATGATGATCGCGATCATCGTGCCGATCTACAACATCGTCTCTGTCTTCATCCTCGAGACGTTCCGCGGCGGCCGTTTTTACCTGCCCGGCATTCTCCTCGGTGTGCTCAAGAACCCGATGATCCTCGGCGCGATTCTCGGCTTCTCCATGCTGCTCCTCGGCATCCCTCTGCCCAAGGTCATCCTCAAGCCGATCAGCCAGCTCGCTGCTGCGACGACGCCGATGGCACTCATTATTCTCGGCGCTTCCTTCAAGGCGGGCAGCTACCACGAGCATTTGCCACAGCTCGTCGGCTGCGTCCTCGGCAGACTCATCATCGTGCCGACCATCATGCTGGGCCTGGCCATCTTCGTGGGCTTCCGCGGCGTCGAACTCGTCACGCTCATGGCCATCTTCGCGACGCCGTGCGCCGTTGCCGGTTACGCCATGGCACAGCAGATGGGCAGTGATGCCGACCTCGCCGGCAATTGCGTCGTCTACACGACGGGGCTCTCGTGCTTCACGATCTTCGGCTGGGTCTTCGTCTTGAAGACGCTCGGCCTGTTCTGATGCTCTTGAGAACATCTTGTCGTATCCTTTCAGGGATGGTATCATTTTGTATTGAAAAGGAATAAGAAATGCATTCGTCAAGGGGGAACGGATATGCGTCTCGATGAAATCATCAACACCCACCGCCAGTCGCTCAACGACACCGACATGGTCATCTGGAAATACATCCTGCAGCACCGGGAGATGGCGCGCCACATCTCCATCCATGAGCTCGCAAAGTCCTGCTGCGTCTCGAGTACGACGATCGTGCGCTTCGCGCAGAAGCTCGGACTCGACGGCTTCGGCGAGCTCAAGGCCATCCTCAAGATGGAGGAGCAGGAGACGCCGCACTACAATTCGAACGTGCTCGAGGACCTCAGCGACTTCTACCTCAAGACAGGCGAGAAGATCTTCAAGCGCAACTTCGACAGCGCGAGCCGACTCGTGCATGAGGCCAACCGCGTCTTCACGTTTGCCTCGGGCTACGTGCAGGCCAACGTCCTGCAGGAGCTCAAGCGGCTGTTCTTCTACGACAACGTCTTCTTCTATGAGATACCGGCCCGCGAGGAATTCTATTCGCTGCTGAACACCTTGACGAAGGATGACCTCTTCATCATCGTCTCGCTGTCGGGCGAGACGCCGACTGTTGTCGAGTTCGCCCGCGAGCTCCAGCTGCGCGACATTCCGTTGATCTCCATCACGAAGCTCCACGACAACACACTCGCGAGCCTCTCGACCGTCAACCTCTACATCTCGCCGGCCGAGTTCCAGCTCTACGATGCCGAGGACGGCAAGCACATCTCTTTCAAGTCGATGATGCCGTACTTCATGCTCATCGAGGTCTGGTATGTCAAGTACCGCATGTACGTGCATCGATTGAAAGAGAAAACTATTCAGTCAACAATATAAAGAAAGACTGCCTGCAAACCCTTGCAGCACCTTGCGTGTACCAAGATACGCCGGATGTACCGTGGTACACGAAAGGGGTGATGTGCCTAAAGGCCGCGAAACTATTGCGTTCGCGGTCTTTTTTTTGTATCCTTTAGGTACAAGATAACCGAGGGGTGATCGGGGGATTGCAATCACCCAGCTCGGAAACCAAGTCGAATCGATAACAATATCGAATTGGCAAGAACTCATAAGGGTATGTTTAAGAAATAGGGGGTATGAACATGTCGATCAAGAAAGATCGCGTCATGCAAGAATTGCAGCGGTTTGGCGGCGCAATGTACACGCCGGTCATCCTGTTCGCATTCTTCGGTCTCACGGTTGCCATCTCGATTGTCTGCAAGAACACCATGCTTCTCGGCAGCATCGCAGATAAAGGCACAGTCTGGTACGATTTCTGGTTCGTCGTCGAACAGGGTGCCTGGACGGTATTTGCCCAGATGCCAATCCTCTTCGCCATCGCCGTTCCAATCGGCTTCGCGAAAAAGGAACCCGCGCGCTGCGCAATGGAGTCCTTCGTCATCTACATGTGCTTCAACTACTTCATCTCCGCATTCCTGACGCTGCACGGCAGCTTCTTCGGAGTGGATTACAGCCAGGCAGCTGGTGCGGGCACAGGCCTTGCAATGATCGCGAACATCAAGACGCTCGACATGGGCATGCTCGGCGCCATCTTCATCGCCTGCTGCTCCTCTTGAATCCACAACCACTTCTATGATACGGAGATCCCGGACTGGCTCGGCATCTTCAAAGGTCCTGCCTTCGTCGTAGCCGTCGGCTTCGCCGTCATGATCCCGATGGCACTCCTCTTCTGCTTCGTATGGCCGGCTGTCCAGCACGCCATCGAGCAGTTCCAGTTCTTCCTCAAGACGAGCGGCATCATCGGCGTATGGTGCTACACCTTCTCCGAACGAATCCTCCTGCCGGCAGGTCTGCATCACTTCATCTACCTGCCGTTCATCTTCGGCCCGGCCGTCTGCGATGGCGGTATCCAGGCTTACTGGCTCCAGCATCTCAATGACTTCGCTACGAGCGCTCATTCCCTGAAAGAGATGTTCCCGGAAGGCGGCTTCGCCCTCCACGGCATGTCGAAGGTCTTCGGCCTGCCTGGCGCTGCACTTGCCATGTACTTCTGCGCAAAACCGGAGAAGCGCAAGAAAGTCGCAACGCTGCTGATCCCGGCTACGATCACGGCAGTCCTCTGCGGCATCACCGAGCCGCTTGAGTTCACCTTCCTCTTCGTCGCACCGCTCCTCTACGCTGTGCATGCTGTCCTCGCGGCAACGCTTTCCGCAACGCTTTACTTCTTCGGCCTTTCCGGTAACTTCGGCGGCGGCCTCATCGACTGCTTCGTCCAGAACTGGATCCCGCTGTTCAAGTATCATGCAGGCACCTACATCATGCAGATCATCGTAGGCCTCTGCTTCACCGCAATCTACTTCTTCGTATTCCGTTACCTCATCCTCAAGAACGACTACAAGACGCCGGGCCGCACGGACGACGATGAAGAGGACAAGCTCTTCTCGAAAGCCGAGTACAAGGCCAAGAAAGAGATGGAGAAGAAGGGCCTCGCCAACAACCCGGAAGCGCTGAAGGCTCAGGTCTTCCTCGACAACCTCGGCGGCCCGTCCAATATCAAGGAAGTCACGAACTGCGCAACGCGTCTGCGCGTCACGGTCGCTGATCCGGATAAAGTCGCATCGGCAAGCAAGTTCACGAAGGCTGGCGCATTCGGCCTCGTCAAGAACGGCCATGCCATCCAGGTCATCGTCGGCCTCTCCGTACCGAATGTCCGCAGCTACTTCGATGCCTTGCTCAAGGGCGACCTCGCTGACGTAGCCGTCGAGGCAAAGGCAGCAGCTGATCCGAGCGAGCCTGTCAAGACGGACCTCTCGATGAAACTCAAGGCATTTGCTTCCGGCAAGCTCATCGACATGACGGAAGTACCGGACGACGTATTCTCCCAGAAGATGATGGGCGATGGCGTTGCCATCGAGCCGACGACGGAAATGGTCGTAGCTCCGGCTGACGGCGAAGTCACCATGATCATGGAAGGTTCCTATCACGCCATCGGCCTGCGCCTGACGAACGGCGCCGAGATCCTCATCCACATCGGCCTCGACACGGTCAAGATGGGCGGCAAGGGCTTCCGCTGCCTGACGAAGACGGGTGCGAAGGTCAAGGCCGGCGACGAGCTCATCGGCTTCAACCGCGAGGCCATCAAGGCTGCGGGCTACAAGGATACGATCATCCTCGCTGTTACGAACAGCGGTGACTATCCGCAGATGAAGAAAGCTGCAGACGGAGACGTCAAAGTAAACGAAACCCCGATCATCTCCTTCTGATGTCCCATCGATAAGAAATGAGAGTGGAGTGTGGAGTGCTCCACACTCCTCTTTCTTATTTCTCGGAGATCCTCAGAAGAAAGGAGCATATACATGAATGAATTGAAATGGTGGCAGAAATCCATCGTCTATCAGATCTATCCGAAGAGTTTCCAGGATACGACCGGGACGGGCGTGGGTGACATTCCAGGTGTCACGAGCCATCTCGACTACCTGAAGTCCCTCGGCACGGGAGCCATCTGGCTCACGCCGGTCTACCCATCGCCGATGGTCGACAATGGATATGATATTTCCGATTACTGCGGGATCGACCCGTCGTACGGCACGATGGAGGACATGGAAGAGCTCATCGCCGAGGCGAAGAAGCGCGACATCCGCATCGTCATGGACCTCGTATTCAACCACAGCTCCGACCAGCACCCGTGGTTCCTCGAGTCGAAGAAGGACCGCACGAATCCCAAGGCCGACTGGTACATCTGGCGCGACGCCAAGCCGGACGGCTCGGCTCCGACGAACTGGAGAGCCATCTTCGGCGGCTCGGCCTGGACGTGGTGCGAGGAGCGCCAGCAGTACTACCTGCACACGTTTGCCGAGGCGCAGCCGGACCTCAACTGGGAGAACCCAGAGGTGCGCCAGGCCCTCTTTGACGCCGCGAACTTCTGGCTCGACAAGGGCGTCGGCGGCTTCCGCATCGATGCCATCGTCTACATCAAGAAGCCGGCGTTCAAGGACGGCCCGGTCGACGGTGCTGACGGCCTCTCCGGCATCCACGAGATGACGGCCAACACGCCGGGCATCCTCGACTTCCTGCACGAGTTCCGCCGCAACGTCTTCGACGGCCACGACATCTTCACGGTCGGCGAGGCCAACGGCGTCAGCCCGGAGGAACTGCCGCAGTGGGTCGGCAAGGACGGTGTCTTCTCGATGCTCTTCGAGTTCAGCCACCTCGAGCTCTCCTACCCGGAGGGCGAGATCTGGTGCAAGCGCTTCGCCTGGAAGCTCGGCCAGCTCAAGGATGCCCTGTCAGCCAGCCAGGCTGCGACGGCAAAAGAGGGCTGGTATCCGATCTTCTTCGAGAACCACGACCAGAACCGCGCGATGCACCGCTACTTCCCGGAGGGCACCGACCCGAAGGTGGCAGCCAAGGCGCTGGCGACCGTGCTCTTCACGCTGCGCGGCACGCCTTTCGTCTACGAAGGCGAAGAGATCGGCATGACGAATACGGCCTTCCCGAAGATCGAGGACTACAACGATATCTCGACGCATGGCCAGTATGAATACGCCCTCAAAGAGGGCCTCTCGCCAGAAGAAGCACTCAAGGCTGTGCAGTTCCAGAGCCGCGACAACGCGCGCACGCCGATGCAGTGGACGCGCGACACGAACGCAGGCTTCACGACCGGCAAGCCGTGGCTGCCTGTCCACAAGGACTTCATGGACTGCTGTGTCGAGGCGGAGAGCGAGGACGGCACATCCGTGCTGAGCTACTACCGCCAGATGAACCGTGAGCGCACGGAGGGCAAAGCCTCTGAGATCCTGCTGCAGGGCTCCTATGAAGAGCTGCTGCACGAGGATGAGCACGTCTACGCATTCAAACGCGTGCTTGGGGAGCATGCGGCGTACACGGTCGTCAATTTCACGAATGATACTGTTACATACGATAGCAGCGTCCTTGAGGATGCCGACATCCTGATCGGCAACTACGAGAATGCCAAGAAGGGAACTCTTAGACCGGCGGAAGCCGTCGTCTATGTCAAATGAGGAGGAACGATGATGAAAGTAGCCGCTAGTGATTACGATGGAACGCTGTTCCGTCAGGACAGGATCGCCAAGAGCGATGCCGAGGCAATCAAGAAATGGCGTGAAGCCGGGCATAAGTTCGGCGTTGTCTCGGGCCGCGACCACGGCATGCTCGTGCCGCAGCTCCAGCATTACGGCGTCGGCTACGATTATCTCGCCTGCAATAACGGCGGCATCATCTGTGCAGCCGACGGCACGGTGCTCTGGGAAGCAGAGATCGCTCCGGAGATGCTGGCCGCGCTGACGCATTTGCCGCTCGTGCGCAAGTCCTTCCATTTTGCCCTGTCCGCCGCGGACCGCACCTACCTCTGCCATGCATCAGAAGGCACCTGGGTCATCCGCGAGGCGAAGCAGTGGGACTTCCCGATTGTCAACATCGAGGAGAGCGAAGTCGGCCATCTGCCGCAGACCATCCACCAGTTTGCGCTCGGGTTCACGAACCCGGAGGACGCCTTCGCCGCGAGTGATGAGGTCAATGCCAAGTTCGGCGATGTCGTGCACGCCTACCCGAACCGCTGTGCCGTCGACATCACGCCGAAAGAGATCAGCAAGGAACAGGCCATTGACCATACCCTCAAGTTGATGGGGTGGCAGGATGCCGAGATCTTCGCCATCGGCGACGAGGTCAACGATCTGCCGATGATCGAGGCCTTCCACGGCTACACGGTCACGACGGCACGCGATGCCATCAAGGCCAAGGCCCGCTGCGCCTACGACAGCGTCGGTGCGATGCTGCTCGCCAATCTTTAATCAGCCCCCGCGCGCATGTATTTGCGTGTACATATATTTCTTTTGACCTGTGACATGTTTACAGGAATTCCCCCTTTGGGTGTGTAACGGTTCTGTCCTCTATCACACACAGAACCGTTATCGCCTGCTTTTTACCGGGAGATATCAGAAAAGTTTATATGATGAGATTTTCATATCGGAACAAGGATAGATAAGGGAATCTCATTCTTATAAAATCCCAATTACCCATTTATCTTAAAAGGGAAAGGAAGTCTATCACATGAAGATCAACACGAAAGCACTTGCTATCCTTGCCGGTCTGACGGTCGGGATGTCCAGTACGGCATTTGCTGCTACGGCGGACAGCTTCACAGATGTGCCGAAGGATCACTGGTCCTATCAGGCACTCGATTACCTCGCCAAAGAGGGCGTCATCGAAGGTATGGGGGATAGTACCTTCCAGGGCAGCCGTGCCATGACGCGTTATGAGATGGCAGCAATTGTAGCAAAGGCAATGCAGAAGAATGACATCAGCTTTGGCGACAAGGCCGTGCTCGACAAACTCTCTGCCGAGTATGCCAATGAGCTGGGCACGCTGAAGAATCAGGTCAACAAGAATACGAATGATATCAATGACCTCAAGAACAAGACGGATAAATTCAAGATTTGGGGCATGGCACGCGTGCAGGCCGGCGATGACAGCGGACTGCAGAAGGAAAGCTCTCTGAAAGCCATGGGCGGTGACGCATGGAAGAATCACTTCCATAACGGCGATTACAACAACCGCTTCTATATGGACCTTGAAGGTCAGATGAAAATCAACGATCATGCAGTGGCCCGCTTCACGGTTGAGAAGAACGCTCGCTATAATGATAAAGAATATCAGGTTAAGCAGAGAGTCATGCTGGGCGACAAAGTTGTTTCGAAGGCTCCCTTTAATAATGGGCCTGCTTCCTGGAATAAGGGCGGGTGGGCACTGCCTCTGCCTGTTTCTGGCGAGCTGCGTGATATGCCGGATATGGATACGAACCACAGCGGTCTGATTTCCAACATCTGGGTGGAGCTGCAACTTGGCCCGAAGCATGACTGGTACACGAACATCGGTCGTAAGTGGAACGGCATCGGCATGCAGAACCTCCTGCTCGGCGGCCAGGTCGATGGTATCGCTACGTACCATCCGATTGAGCATGGCCACGGTTGGTGGATGAGCGCTCAGTACTGGAAATCTTCGTCGGATGCAACGCAGTATACTTTGGATTATAAGTATGATGATAAGAATAAAGAGTATGTCTATGATGGGTATACGGTACATGCGCGCCGCAACCCGATCAATGCAACCCTTGATTTCTGGGGCCCGCTCGGTAAGTATATGGATGCTAATGTCGGCTATACTCGTGTTGTTGGTCATAAATATCAGAAGGATGATGGCTCGGGTCTTGGCGGTGATGGATACTGGTTTGATACGTCGGGCTTTATGAATGCTGATCTCGCCGTGAAGCTCTTCAAGGACTTCAAGGTTACGGGTTCTTATGTCAAGGCATTCACGAATGAGAAGAGCGCATTGGGTCATGGCGATCGCGACCTCGCTGTTCGCTTCGATTATCGTGGCACTGACCTCAATAAGGTCGGTTCGTGGGGGGCTTATGCAAAGTGGATGAACCTCGGTGCTTTCGCAGACCTCGGTCATGATGATGAGTGGTCTACGCGTGAACCGACCTTCACGAACGGTGTCCGCGGCTGGTATTTTGGATTCAAATGCGTACCGTCGCAAAATGTTGAGTGGGAAACGCTCTGGGCTCCGAATCTGAAGGAAAACTTCACGTATGGTAGTGACCAGCAGGTTAAGCGTCATATCCTGCGTAGCTGGCTCGACTTCCACTTCTGATGAAGTGCTTGCCGCTTGATATGCACATGATTTTCTGACAGTATCGGGATTTCACAGTGGGGGCAACCTCGCACCTGACATGGGCTTTGTGGTTACCACTAAGGTGATAGACGAGTCGTTGCCCTCAGCAGTGAGGTCCCGATTTTATTCCTTTGGTGAAAGGGGCATTCGTAATGAGTCATAAGAAAGCGTTGAAACGTGCCATTGGCATGTCGTTGGCCTTTAGCCTGCTAGGCAGTCCGTTCGTCATGCCGGCAGACGTCATGCCAACCTGCATCACGGCTTCGGTTGCTGAAGCTGCGGCGGCGGTAGGCCCTTCAGATGTTGTTCTCGTCGGCACGGTTCAGTCGAAGCTCGGTGCTGGTGCAGACTGGGCACCGGGAGACGGTACGACGATCATGAAGGATGCCGGCAACGGCAAGTACCAGTATACGGGCAAACTGCCGAAGGGCAATTACGAGTATAAGATTGCCATCGGTGGCACGTGGGATACGAATTACGGTGCTGACGGCGCGGCCGATGGTGCCAATATGAAGCTGAAGCTCACGAAGGACACGGAGGTGACCTTCACATACGATTCCGCTACGCACAAGACGACGGTATCGTATGCTGGACAGGGATCTGCGGAGGAAAAGGCAGCAACTACTGCTGAAGCAGCCCGACCTGGCTCCGTACAGCCGACTGACGTTGTTTTGGTAGGCTCCTTGCAGGATGAGCTTGGTGCGGCCAAGGAGTGGGATCCTGCCGATGGCAAGACCATCATGAAGTCGGACGGCGCTGGCCATCATGTCTTCACGGGCCATCTGCCGAAGGGCAACTACGACTTCAAGGTCGCCGTGGGCGGCTCGTGGGATGTCAACTACGGCGCGAACGGTGAGGCGAATGGCAAGAACATCGCGCTGCGTCTGCTCAAAGACCACGATGTCACATTCACCTACGACGATGCGACGCATGCCGTGACGTACGATTACGCGGGCAAGGACGCTGAGGAGAAAGCTCTCGCTGCCGAGGGACGCAGCATCGTGCTGACGGGCACGGTGCAGTCGAAGGCCGGTGCGGCCAAGGACTGGGATCCGTCGGACACGACGACGCGCATGAAGGCCATCGGCCATGATTTCTATTCCTACAAGATAAAGCTGCCTGCCGGCACGTATTACTACAAGATTTCCGTCAACGGCAGCTGGGCCGAGAACTACGGGCTCGGCGGCAACTTCGACGGCGCCAATGTGCAGCTGACGCTGCCGAAGGCGCAGGAGGTCACGTTCTACTACAACGACAAGTCGCACCACATCGCAGACAGCACGAGCTACACATTCCGCGCGGATAAAGACCTGCCGGTGCTCTCAGGCAGCTTTGGCGCGGTCGATGACCCGCTGATGCGCGACCAGATGCTCGACAATCTCTTCCAGAAGACCATCCCGCTCCAGAAGGGCGACTACACGGTCACGGTCAAGATGCCGGGCGAGGATGCGCTGACGCAGCAGGTCAATGTCGCCAAGGATGGCGATGTCACGTTCTACTACGACAGCAAGGCAAAGCGCCTGATCGCCGACGATGGCCGCATCCGCGAGGACAAGGTCTACCACGACAGCTGGAGTACGGATTACCGCGCTCCGTTTGAAGCCGTCAAGGAGGGCACGCCTGTAAAACTCTCGCTCGCCACGGGCAAGGGCGATGTCACGAGCGCGAAGCTCGTCGTCTACAAGGCCAAGATTACGGCCAATGGCGGCGATGAGTACAATCCGGACTACACGGCCGGCACGGTCACTTCGTATCCGATGACGAAAGCCTCGACCTCTGGCGACCAGGACATCTGGACGGCATCGTTCACGCCGACGTCGTACGGCCTCTATGGCTACAAGTTCGTGCTCAACGACACGAAGGAGTACGGCGACGATGCGAAGCCCGGCAGCACGGGCGAGCTCAAGCTGCGCGGTGTCAAGCCGTACCAGCTCACGGTCTACAGCAAGGATTACAAGACGCCGGACTGGGCGAAGGATGCCGTCTGCTACCAGATTTTCCCGGACCGCTTCTTCAACGGCGACAAGAGCAACGACAACGCGCGTGCGAATGCGCGCGGCTTCCAGCCGGTGCAGCACCGCAAATGGAGCGACCTGCCGGCTAACTACAGCAAGACGCCGGCTGCTGACGGCGACAAGTGGGAGTGCAACGACTTCTTCGGCGGCGATATCGCCGGCATCACGAAGAAGCTCGACTACCTCAAGGGCCTCGGCGTGACGGCTATCTACGTCAACCCGATCTACGATGCCAGCTCGAATCACCGCTACGATGCCGTCGACTACGGCACAATTGACCCGTTCCTCGGCAACTTCAAGGATCTCGAGAAGCTCTCGGCGGAGATGCAGAAGCGCGGCATGCACCTGATCATGGACGGTGTCTACAACCACATCGGCGATGATTCCATCTACTTCGACCGCTACGGCAAGTACAAGACAGTCGGTGCCTACGAGTACTGGAGCCGCATCTACGACCTCATGAACGACAAGCACATGACGGAGGCGGCGGCCAAGGTCGAGGCCAAGAAAGAACTCGAGGCCGAAGGCCAGGTATTCAGCCCGTGGCATTGGGAGAACTGGTTCGACATCCGCAACGAGAAGACACAGGACATGATGGGCAAGAAGTACGCCTACCACGACTGGCAGGGCTACGACAGCCTCGTGCCGTTCAAGGATGCCGACTACCCGGGATCGGAGCAGGGCACAGTGAAGTCGGACCTCGGCGACTACCTGCTCTACGGCAATGGCAAGGACAAAGGCGTCATCATGAAGTGGTTCGACGAGGGCCTCGACGGCTGGCGCCTCGACGTTGCCAAGGAGGTGCCGCCGGGATTCTGGGCCAACGTCCGCAAGGAAGTCAAGTCCATCAAGACGAAGGACGGCTCTGAGCCGCTGCTCTTGGGTGAGATCTGGCAGGATGGCTCGCAGTTCTTCACGGGCGACACGTTCGACTCTGTCATGAACTACAAGCTCTCGTTCGCGCTCGGCGACCTCTTCCTCAACAAGGGCGACGCCAAGGCGGCCGACTACGAGCTGACAGTCCTGCGCCAGAACTACCCGAAGGAGGCCTTCTACGACCTCATGAACATCGTCGACAGCCACGACACGGTCCGCGCTATCTACAAGTTTGGCGGTGGCTCCGACAGTGTTGCACAGCCGACGAAGAAGGACTTTGACTACAACCTCGGCAAGGCGCGTCTCAAACTCGCGGCGACCTTCCTCATGGGCTATCCGGGCATGCCGACCATCTACTACGGCGATGAAGCCGGTCAGTACGGCAGCGGCGACCCGGATTGCCGCCGCACCTATCCGTGGGGCAAGGAGGACAAAGACCTCATTGCCCACTACAAGAAAGTCATCGGTGTCCGCAACGCGCACAAGGATATCTTCGCGCGCGGCGATGTCAATACGCTCAAAGCAGAGGGCGACATCTACGCCTTCAGCCGCAAGGCCGACTCCGGCAAACTCGGTATCGTCGCCTTGAACCGCGGCAAAGCACAGCAGGTCACTCTGCCCGTCTCCGCCGCAGATGGTACCATCTTCACCGATGAGCTGACCGGCACCAAAGCTACGGCAAATGGCGGTCAGCTGACACTGGCCCTTGGTGAGAACCAGGGGATGATGCTCGTAGAAGACTGACACGAGCATCCATAACATCCCTCATTTCTCTTAAATTTCCCTTTTTGACCCGCGACAGTTCCCCGCTGTTGCGGGTCTTTTTTTGTCTGTATATCAGTTACTATTTGACGTCAGAATTTTCGTTCGGTACAATGGATGTAAGAGTATTGTTTTAGTATTATTTTGCCGAAAGGAGAATTTATGAAAAAGATACTAGCAGTGTTGGCACTCGTCTTTGCCTGTCTCTGGGGCACGGCGTTTGCGGCGGATTTCTCGCATCTCGTCATCCTGCACACGAATGACACGCATGGCTATGACCAGCGGGCGGACGGCGTCAACGGCATGGCGACAGTCGCCGCACTCAAGAAGGATTACGAGGCCAAGGGCTACAAGGTCCTGCTCGTCGATGCCGGCGATGCGATCCAGGACAACAATCTCGTCAATTTTAGCAAGGGCAAGACGGCCATTGACTTCATGAATGCCGTGGGCTACGATGCCATGACGCTGGGCAATCATGAGTTCGACTACGGCTCGGATGTGACCATGGAGCGCATCAAGCAGGCGAAGTTCCCGATCCTGTCGGCGAACATCATCGTCGACGCGACGGGCAAGCCGTTCACGGGCAAGACGCACGCCATCATCCGCAAGGGTGATCTCAAGATCGGTGTCTTCGGCCTGACGACGCCGTCGACCATCACGACGTCGAACCCGAAGAGCACGCGCGGCCTGACCTTCCTCTCGAAAGAGGAAATGTACGCAGCAGCCCAGAAGGAAGTCGCGGCGCTCAAGGCCGCGCACTGTGACCTCATCGTCGCCATCGGCCATCTCGGCAGCGAGCCGGATGCCGTCGGCGACCGCTCAAACGACGTCCTCGCGAACGTCAAGGGCATCGACGTCTTCATCGACGGCCACGATCACACGGTCAAGAATCTCTACATTGACGGCAGTCTGCTGACCGAGACGGGTTCGCACCTCGCGAACATCGGCGTTGTCCGCTATGAAGATGGCAAGTGGCAGGAAGATCTCCATGCCTACGGCCAGTTCAACAAAGAGGATGCCAAGGTCAAGGCAATCGTCGATAAGGCGCAGGCCGCCATCGACAAGAGACTCGCGACAAAAGTCGGCATGACGCCGTTTGAGCTCAACGGCAGTCGCGACCCGGGCGTGCGCACGGAAGAGACGAACCTCGGCGACTTCCTCGCCGATGCTTACCTCTGGCAGGTCCGTCAGGCTGCGGTGCTCGATCGCGTCACGATTGACGGCGCCCTGATGAACGGCGGCAGCATCCGCGCGGGCATCAAGGCCGGCACGATCACGGAGGCCGACCTGCTGCGCGTCCTGCCGTACCACAACTACCTGCAGTACGTCACCATGAAGGGCTCGACGCTGCTCGAGATCCTCGAGGCGGCGACGTGCACGACGCCGACAGCGCTCGGCGCCTTCCCGCAGGTTGCAGGAATCGTCTACACGGTCGACACGAAAATGCCGTTCGCAAAAGGCGAGCTTTACCCGCATTCTGTCTACTACCGTCCGGCAGCCCCCGGCTCGCGCGTCACGATAACGAGCGTCGGCGGCAAGCCGTTCGACCCGGAGGCGACCTACAACATCGCCGTCCCCGACTTCCTGACCTCCGGCGGCGACTCCTACTACTCCATGCAGGACCCTGCTAAAGTCACCATCCACGATGTCGACTACCTCGACACCGACGCCGTCCGCAACTACCTCAAAGAACTCGGCGGCACAGTCAGCGCCGACTACAAGGCACCGCAGGGCCGCATCACGATCGTGCAATGATGATGCATGAAAAAAGCTCCATCAGCGTTACTGATGGAGCTTTTGTGCTGTCTTGGGCAATCAGAATGCCGGGACGACAGCGCCTTTATACTTGTTGTTGATGAAATCCTTGATTTCCTGGCTGTGCAGGACTTTCATGAGAGCCTGGATCTCGGGGCGGTTCTCATCGCCCTGGCGTACGGCGACGATGTTGACGTACGGGCTCGTGCTGTCCTCGATGAAGAGCGAATCCTTCGTCGGGTCGAGCTGGACCTGCATGGCGAAGTTGGAGTTGATGATGGCGGCATCGACATCGTCGAGCGTGCGCGGAACCTGTGCGGCTTCGACTTCCTGGAACTTGAAGTTCTTCGGGTTCTCCGCGATATCCTGCAGCGTTGCCTTCTCCTTGACGCCGTCCTTGAGCTTCAGCAGGCCGGCTTTCTCGAGAAGGAGCAGGGCGCGGCCGCCGTTCGTCGGGTCATTCGGGATGGAGATCGTAGCGCCATCCTTGAGGTCCTTGAGGTCTTTGACCTTCTTGGAGTAGATGCCCATCGGCTCGATGTGGACGCCGCCGGCGCTGACGAGCTTGACTTCCTTGTGCTCTTCCATGAAGTTCTGGAGATACGGGTCATGCTGGAAGAAGTTGGCATCGAGTTCCTTGTCGTTGAGGGCGAGGTTCGGCTGGACGTAGTCGTTGAATTCGACGATGTCGAGTTTGATGCCTTCTTTCTCGAGCAGCGGCTTGGCTGCCTCGAGGATTTCGGCGTGCGGCACAGCCGTAGCACCTACCTTGAGCGTCTTCGTGCCGCTCGTCTGAGCTGCGCTCGACGAGGACGAAGAAGAGGACTGGCTGCCGCCGCAGCCGGCGAAAGCCAGCGTCGCGACGACGAGCGTAGCGATGAGTGCGAGTACTTTTTTCATGTGGATTCCTCCCTTTTGTTTATCTCTTGTCCAGACGTTTGGCGAGCGTGTTGCCGACGAACTGGACGAGTTGAACGAGTACGATGAGGATGACGACGGTGGCCAGCATGATTTCCGGGCGGAAGCGCTGGTAGCCGTAGCGGATGGCGAGGTCACCGAGGCCGCCGCCGCCGACGGCACCGGCCATGGCCGACTCGCCGACGAGGCTGATGATGACGGTCGTGAGCTGTGCGACAATCGAGGACATCGATTCCGGAAGCAGGACCTTCCAGATGATCTGGGCCGGCGTTGCGCCCATCGACTGCGCAGCCTCGACGAGGCCGAACGGCACTTCCTTGAGGCTCGTCTCAACCTGGCGCCCGATGAACGGGATTGCAGCGATGACGAGCGGTACCATGGCAGCCGTCGTGCCGATGGCCGAGCCGACGAGCAGGCGTGTGAACGGGATGATGGCGACGAGCAGGATGATGAACGGGATGGAGCGCACGGCGTTGACGATGGCGCCGACGATGCGGTTGACAGCCAGCGACTCGAGAATCTGTCCCTTGCTCGTCGTGTGAAGCAGTACGCCGAGCGGCACGCCGATGATGGTGGCGATGACCATCGAGACGACGACCATGTAGACCGTCTCGCCGAGGGCCTTAGTCAGAAGTGGAATCATGTCTGCGGACATAGCCGATCACCTCCTCTTTGAGATCTTGCTGGCGCAGGTACTGGAGAGCTTCCTGGATCTTTGCCTCCGGGCCCGTGATGCCGATGATCATGCGCCCAAAAGGCGTCGACTTGATCTGGTCGAGGTTGCCGAAGAGCATCGTGACCTCGATTTCCGGGAACTTGCGGATCATGCCGGCCAGCACGGGGTCGTCGGCCGATTCGCCGATGAACGTCAGGCGCAGCAAGAGATAGGCGCCGGGCAGCGGCGTCTTCGAGACTTCGCCGCCGCGGAACGCCGCGGGAAGCTCGTTCGAGAGCAGGACGCTGATGAAGTCCTTCGTGATGGGCTTTTGCGGGTTCGTGAAGACCTCGAGGACGGTGCCCTGCTCGGCAATGACGCCGTTCTCGATGACGGCGACCTTGTCGCAGATGTCCTTGATGACCTGCATCTCGTGTGTGATGACGACGACCGTCAGCGAGAGCTTGTGGTTGATGTCCTGGATGAGCTCGAGAATCGAGCGCGTCGTCTGCGGGTCGAGGGCGCTTGTTGCCTCGTCGCAGAGCAGGACTTTCGGCTCGCTCGCGAGTGCGCGGGCGATGCCGACGCGCTGCTTCTGGCCGCCAGAGAGCTGTGAGGGGTACTGGTGCGCCTTGTCGGCCAGGCCGACGAGCTCCAAGAGCGGCAGTACCTTTTTCTTGATCTCTGCTTCCGGCGTGTGCGAGAGGCGCAGCGGGAATGCGATGTTGTCGTAGACAGTAGCCGAGCTCAGCAGGTTGAAGTGCTGGAAGATCATGCCGATGTTCTTGCGCGCCTTGCGCAGCTCTTTCTCGCTCATGGCCGTCATGTCCTGGCCGTCGACGATGACCTTGCCGGCCGTCGGGCGCTCGAGCATGTTGATGCAGCGGATCAGCGTGGACTTGCCCGCGCCGCTGAGGCCGATGATACCGAAGATCTCGCCGCGCTCGATCGTCAGGTTGATACCCTTGAGCGCCTTGACGGGACCGGAGGGGCTGTCATACGTCTTCTCGATATGAGACAGCTGTATCATAGAATGAGTTACCTCCTAATCATATTAATCTTATATGTTTTGATAGTAGCATAGGAATGAAATGTTGTCAATACAATCTTACAGACTGCTACGAGTCCTGACTATGCTATTGTCCATTATAGCATCAAAGGGGGTTATCTCATAGGAGGACAAAGGCGAAATCGAAAAATTTTATCGGCCACCTTGTAATTGAGAAACATTTTCGATATAATACAGGCAGAGCAACGATGATAATAATTTTCAACAAGAGGTGATGCATTTTGGGACGAGAGGGTTTCGAACAGCTCATGGGCTTCCACGCCGCGCCGCTGCTCGTCGGGCTGCGGCCCGCGAGTCTGCTCTCCTTCCGCAGGGACCGCTTTGATGATTTCGAAGGGCTGCTGGCCTCGTACAAGGCGTGTTTTTCCTGCAAGGGAATCGAAGTCTTCCGCGTAGCGGAGGGAGAGGCGTACACGCTGCTGCTGTTCTACCGGGCAGCATGCCTTCGCCGCCATCTGGAGCAGGCGGAGGTACGGGATTTGCTGCAGGCGTACGGCTATCCGTGTGACGAAGGGCTCGATGTATGCCTCGCGCATCTGCGCCTGCGCATGCAGCTCCAGAAATCCTTCCCGCATGAGATCGGCCTGTTCCTCGGCTATCCTGTTGCGGATGTTGTCGGTTTTATCACGCACAAAGGGCAGGATTTTTGCTATAGTGGGTATTGGAAGGTATACGCGAACGAAAGAGAGACGCGGGCGCTGTTCGACCGCTATGCGCACTGCACGGAGGACTTCTGCTCGCGCCTCGAGCAGGGCTGTTCGTTCCCGGATCTCGTCAAAGCCGTTTGAGTCAGAAGAAGCAGATATACTTTTATAGAAAGAAAGGTGATTCTCAATGAGCAAGATCGCAATCATTTACTGGACCGGCACGGGCAATACGCTGGAGATGGCCAGGGCCATCGAGAAGGGTGTCGAGGAGGCCGGTGCCGATGTCGATGTATTCGAGGTAGAATCGTTTGGCGGCGTCGAGCGCCTCAAAGAGTACGATGGCCTGATGTTCGGCTGCCCGGCCATGGGGGATGAAGTCCTCGAGGAAGGGGCGTTCGAGCCCTTCTTCGCAGAGGCCGAGAGCCATCTGCAGGGCGTGCCTGTCGCACTCTTCGGTTCCTACGGCTGGGGCAGCGGCGCCTGGATGGAGTCCTGGGCTGAGCGCACGCGCAATGCAGGCGCCAAGCTCATAGGCGACGGCCTGGCCATCGAGAACGCCCCTGATGACGACGGCATCGCCGCGTGCGAAGCCCTCGGCAGAGAGTTTGCCGTATCTCTTTGATGTGGATTTGTGCTCCATGTGATACAATAGGCGAGAAGGCATCACACAATTGACTGCGATTGTGATCACAGAGGAGGGCATATCATGATTTTTTCTTCCATCCATGCAAAACAGCAGAGCGTCATGCTGTCGACGGCCGTCGAGAAGGCACTGGATTTCCTGAAGGCGCATGACTTCACGAAGATGGAGCCGGGCCGCTATGCGATCCAGGGCGATGACATCTACGCGCAGGTCTTCGACGCGGAGACGAAGCCGGCAGAGGAGCAGCGTCCCGAAGCCCATGAAAAGTACGCCGATGTCCAGTTCCTCGCCTCGGGCAGAGAGCGCCTTGGCTTCACGCCGGACACAGGCCGTTATGAGGTGGCGGAGCGCTTCGACGACCGCGACCTGATCTTCTACAAGAAGGTGGAGAACGAGTGCTTCATCGAAGCGCGCCCCGGCTGCTTCAGCGTATTCTTCCCCGAGGACATCCATCGTCCCGCCTGCGCCTCCGGCCAGCCCATGACCGTGCGCAAGGTTGTCGTCAAGATCAGCGTGAAGTTGCTCTGAGGTTTGTATGACATAAAAAGGTGATTGACCACAGTTGGTCAATCACCTTTTTTGTAGCAGTGTTTTCAGTTGATTGTTCTCATGCTTCGGCTTCTTCAACGCTGACGGCAGCTTTATCGGCTGCGAAGACGTCTTTGCGCTGGCCGTTGAGCTTGTACTGGATGGTCAGGACGAGCAGGCCGGAGACGAGCATGGCGGCACCCATGATGAAGTAGCCGGCATCGAAGGAACCCGTGTTGACCTTGACCCAGGCCATCATGTTCGGGCCGACCCAGCCGCCGAGGTTGCCGCAGGAGTTGATGAGGGCAACGGAGCCGGCGGCAGCAGGACCTGTGAGGAACGTCGTCGGGATGGTCCACCAGACGCCCATGGCGGCGTGGATGCCGATGGCGGAGAGGCAGACGAGCGCGAGGGCGACGGGCAGGTTCTGAGCAAAAGGCGAGAGACCGAGGCCGACAGCACCGACGAAGAGCGTGCAGGCGACGTGCCAGACCTTGTCGCCCGTCATCGTGGCCGTTTTGCTGATGACGAGCTGGACGAGCAGTGCGGCCGTCATCGGGATGGCGATGGCACCGCCGAGCAGCGAGGTCGAGAGGCCGGAGAGTTCTTTGAGAACGGTCGGCATCCAGAAATAGAAGCCCCAGAAACCGACGACCCAGAGGAAGTAGATCAGGCAGAGCTTGAGGACTTTCGGGTCATGGAATGCTTCGAGAACCGTGTATTTCTTGCGGGACTGCATGGCAGCCTGCTCTTTGTTGAAGTTGTCCGTCAGGTATTTTTTCTCGGCGTCCGTGAGCCAGCCAACCTGGTCCGGGCGGTCCTTGACGCAGAAGAAGAAGAAGACAGCGAAGGCGAGGGCCGGGATGGCTTCGAGGATGAAGAGCTCCTGCCAGCCGTGCAGGCCGAAGAAGGAACTCTCGAGCAGCACGCCGGCAATCGGCGCGCCGATGATGTTCGAGAGCAGCAGCGAAGTCAGCATGAGGCTCGTGGCGCGGGCGCGCTCACCGGCCGTGAACCAGCGCGGGAAGAGCACGGAGTAGATGACCGGGTAGAGGCTGGCCTCCGACGCGCCCAAGAGGAAGCGGCAGAGGAAGAACTGGAACTCGGTCGAGATGAACGCCATGAAGACGCAGACGAGGCCCCAGGTGAACATGATGCGCGCGATCCACTTCGTCGCGGAGAAGTGCGAGGCGACGAGCGAGCCCGGGATCTCGAAAATCAGGTAGCCGACGAAGAAGATGCCGGCGCCCATGCCGAAGACTTCCGGCGTGATCCACGGCAGGTCCGCCGTCATCGTGAGCTTTGCGTAGGCGACATTGACGCGGTCGATGCAGGCGATGATCGAGACGAGGAAGACCGGCAGGATGATGCGCCAGTCGCGCGCTCGCTTGAGATGGGCAAGATCGACGTTTGCTGCTTGTTCCATGATGATACCTCCAAGATAAATGATAGATGAGATGAAAGCAGTCACAAGATTTCTCAGGGCTGTTCCGAGTGATGGACTAAAAATAAAAAATCCGTCCCTCTGAAAGGGACGGATTGATTTCCGCGTTACCACCCAAGTTCCGTGCCAAAGCACGACGCTCTGACGTACTCAGGCATTCGTAAGGTTCACGACGTACCATCATACGCGGCTCCTGTAACGGGGAGCAGTCGTGGTCGCTTACTCTGGTTCAGCGCCATGCCTCGAGGATGATTTTCGGCTTCCTGCTCATCACCGGCTTTCACCATGCCCGGCTCGCTATGCATCAGCAACAGAAGTCTACTCTTTCCTGTCTTCAGCTGTATTCGTTATGTGAACTGTTGTTTTGATTACGGGTACTATCATAACGCTCGCGTGTAATGTTGTCAATAGCTGCTTCGGAAAAAATTGCAGATTTTTTCGGGCATCTGGCGGGTGTGCTGGCGGATGATGGCGCTCGGATGATGGCGCCCGGATGATGGCGCTCTTAGAAAATATTTGCTTGCAAGGTTCGGTTTTTACGCGATGAGAGAGGATTTTGGCCGTGTTTTATAGTATAATAATAACAAGCAGAAAGGAACGATGGACATGATTTTTGAACGGGAAGCCGTCATCCACGACGAGGGCGGCATCCATGCGCGCGTCGCGGCGATGATCGTGCAGCGCGCACAGGAACTCTGCAAGCGCTACGATTGCCACCTCTACCTGCGCAGCGCGCGCAGCGAGCGCTGTGAGATGCACAGTCTCATGAAGCTCGTGACCCTCAAGGTCGCACAGGGTGACTCAGTCTTCGTCTCGGCGGAGGGGGACAACGGGCGTCAGGCCGTCATCGAGATGGTGCGCTTCCTCGAGAGCGACTTTATCATGAACGAGGCCTCGGAGATCCACGGCGTCGACAAGCTGCTGCATGAGAATGCTCTGATGCAGGAGCGCCTGCAGATGATCCTCGAGTCGGTGCAGGACGGCATCTGTGTCGTTGACCGCAGCGGCGAGATCACCTACGTCAATCCGTCGTATCTGCGCATTGTCCACAAGACGCCGGAGATGGTCATCGGTCAAAACGTCTTCGAGACGGCTGCTGATGGCAACCGCTGCGCCGTGCTGCGCTCTGGCATCGCGCGCATCGGCAGCATCCGCCACAAGAAGGACGGCACGACGATCGTCGCCAATGTCAACCCAATCTTCGTCGACGGTGAGATTGCCGGCGTCGTCTCGGTCATCAAGGACATCACGGAAATCCAGACGTTGATGGAGCGCCTGTCGCAAGTCTCGGCCAAGGCGGAGTACCTCGAGCAGGAGCTCCTGCGCACCAAGAAGACGGCGCAGGCTTTTGCCAACTACATCGGCAAGAGCGGCAAGGTCGTCGACGTGCTGGCGCTGGCCTCGAAGGCGGCGGACTCTTCGGCCAATGTCCTGATCCGCGGCGAGAGCGGCACGGGCAAGGAGGTCATCGCGGAGGGCATCCACTATGCGAGCGGACGACGTCGCGGCCCCTTCATCCGCGTCAACTGCGGCGCCATCCCCGGAGCGCTGCTCGAGTCAGAGCTCTTTGGCCACGAGAAGGGTGCTTTCACTGGTGCCGTGCGCCGCAAGCTCGGCAAGTTCGAGCTCGCCAACCGCGGCACGATCTTCCTCGATGAGATCGGGGAACTCGACAAGAACCTGCAGGTCAAGCTCCTGCGCGTCCTGCAGCAGAAGGAGTTCGATCGCGTCGGCGGTGAGGAAACCATTCACGTCGATGTGCGCATCATCGCGGCGACGAACCGCGACCTCGAGGCGATGGTCCGCGAGGGCACTTTCCGCGATGACCTCTACTACCGCCTCAACGTCATCCCCATCATCCTGCCGCCGCTGCGCGACCGCCCCGACGATATCCCCTTGCTCGTCGAGCACTTCATCGAGAAGATCAGCAAGGAGAACAAGAAGGCGGTGCGCGGCATCACGCCGGACGCCATGCAGATGTTCATGCACTACCGCTGGCCCGGCAATGTCCGCGAGCTCGAGAATGTCATCGAGCGCGTGATCACGCTGATGGACACGGACCTCATCACGACAGCCATGCTGCCTTCTTATATAAAGGGCGACATCGCCGGACGCGAGGTGCAGAGCCTTGCCGATGACACCGTCCTCCCGTGGGAAGAGTACGAGAAGCAGATCATTGCAAACGCCCTTCGCCAGGGAACGAGCTTCAACGGCGCGGCCAAACTGCTGCGCATCAGTCACAAGACCGTGGCGGCCAAGGCGCGGAAATACGGCTTGGTATAATTTACCAAGCGTTGGTAAAAATTACCAAGCAAAATCGCAGTTTTGGTAAAATTTACCAAAACCCATATCGGAGAACGTCATATAGCGGCGGAACAATCCGAAAGCAAAAGACGATATGATCTCGGAAGCCTTGTGTACAAGGCCTGACGGGTCAAGATAAAAAATCCTGCTTGGAGGAAAAAGTTGGCACGTATCTTGCATTATTTATAAGTGCTGATTATGTTCCTGTAACGACAGGGAAAGTAAGATTAATGGTTTTAAGATTGGAGAGGTTCAAATGACTCAGGAAACGCTTACGATTGAAAACAAGACTGGTATCCACGCTCGCCCGGCTTCCATCTTCGTTCAGACGGCTACGAAGTTCAAGTCCAAGATCCAGCTGCAGGCTAAGGGCAAGACGATCGATGCAAAGAGCATCCTCATGATCATGAGCATGGGCCTCGTCAAGGGCACGGAAGTCACGATCATCGCAGATGGCCCGGATGAAGCAGAGGCTGTCAAGGCTCTGAAAGACCTCATCGACTCCAAGTTCGGCGAGGAATAATCTCGAGGCTCAATCGGGCAAGAGAACAGAAGAGGCAAATGACCTTCCTCCGGCTCCGGCGGGAGGGAGGTCATTTGCATATGTGCAGGGAATGCACGCGAATGCAGGGAATTTTTCAGGGGGAAAGTAAAATGGCAGAAATCATTCGTGGTAAAGGCGTCATCTCCGGTATCGCCATGGGCAAGATCATGCTCGCAGGCCAGAACCTTGACGGCTATCTCGTCAACTACAAGCCAGAAGACAAGGCGACGGAGAAGCAGAAGGCACAGGATGCCCTGACGGCTGTCGCAGAGATCCTGCGCGAGAGCATTGAGAAGCTCAAGAGCAAGGACATGAAGGAGCAGGCCGCCATCATGGAAGCACACCGCATGATGGTACAGGACCCGATGATGGCCGAAAACATCATGGCCAAGATCGAGGAGCTCGGCAATGCGCCACAGGGCGTCCTCAAGGCTGCGGAAGAGCAGGCCGTCATGTTCGAGCAGATGGAGGACGAGTACTTTGCAGCCCGCGCTGTTGATCTGCGCGATGTCGGCAAGCGCGTCGCCAAGTACATCCTCGGCGTCAAGGAGCCGGAAATCGGTGACGAGAAGGTCATCCTCTGCGGCCGTGAGATTGAGCCGTCCGTCATCGCCGGCATGGAGACGGAGAAGATCGCCGGCGTCCTGCTCGGCTCGGGCAGCACGACGGCCCATGCCGTCATCATCGCCAAGGCTCGCGCAATCCCGACAATCGTCGGCCTCAACAAGGAAGACCGCATCGACCGCATCGCGGATGGCGACCACGTCATCATGGACGGCGAGCGCGGCGAGATCGTCATCAATCCGGCACCTGAAGACATTGCCAGCTACGACGAGAAGATCAAGAAGCAGAAGGAACTCGCCGAGCACTACGCTGCTCTCAAGGACCTGCCGGCTGTCACGACGGATGGTGTCAAGGTCGACCTGATGGCCAACATCGGCACGCACATGGACGTCGACAACGCGCTGAACTACGGTGCAGAGGGCGTTGGCCTGTTCCGCTCCGAGTTCGTCTTCATGGGCCGTCAGGACATCCCGACGGAGGAAGACCAGTTCAAGGCCTACAAAGAGGCCATCGGGAAGTGCAAGGGCAAGCTCTGCGTCATCCGCACGATGGATATCGGCGGCGACAAGCCGCTGCCGTACCTCAACATCCCGGAGGAGGAGAATCCGTTCCTCGGCTATCGCGCCGTCCGCATCAGCCTGCAGCGCCGTGACCTCTTCCTGCCGCAGCTCAAGGCCATCCTGCGCGCCGGCGTCTACGGCAAGGCAGCCATCATGATCCCGATGATCATCAACGTGGCGGAGTTCAAGAAGGTCAAGGAGTTCATCGAGGAAGCAAAACTCGAGCTCGCGCATGAGGGCAAGGCGTACTCTGACGATGTCCAGGTCGGCATCATGGTCGAGACGCCGGCAGCAGCCATCATGACGCCGGTACTTGCCAAGTACGTTGACTTCTTCTCCATCGGCACGAACGATCTCGTCCAGTACACGCTGGCAGTCGACCGCGGCAATGCGAATATTTCCTATCTCTACAACCACTTCAACCCGGCTGTGCTGCGCCTTGTACAGCGCACAATCACGAGCGCTCGTGAGAACGGCATCTGGGCCGGCATGTGCGGCGAGATGGCGTCGGATCCGAACGCCGCTGTCCTGCTCATGGCTATGGGCATCAACGAGCTCTCGATGAGTGCACCGTCGATCCCGCGCGTCAAGGAGAAGATCCGCTCCATCAGCTCGGTCAAGGCCAAGGAGATCCTGGCTGATGTCATGACGATGGAAGATGGCGACGAGATCCGCAACTACCTCCAGAAAATCCTCGGCTGATCACTTACAGCAGCCGTGCAGAAAGGGCCTCCCGTGCGGGAGGCCCTTTTGTTGCTCGTAGCTGGACAAAAAAGATGCTGTAGAGTAAACTGGTGTAGTGTGAACCACAAGGAATTGTATCCCTGTAAAAGGGAATAGGAGGGATAATTTTTGGAAAAAAGAGGAAGCTTCTCGACGAGACTGGGCTTCATCCTGGTCTCGGCGGGCTGCGCCATCGGACTCGGCAATGTCTGGCGCTTCCCGTACATCACAGGCCAGTATGGCGGCGCCTCGTTCGTGCTGATCTATCTCGTCTTTCTGGCCATTCTCGGGCTGCCCATCATGGTCGCAGAGTTTGCCGTCGGGCGCGCGAGCGTCCGCAGTGCGGCCATGTCGTTTGACGTGCTCGAGCCGAAGGGGACGAAATGGCATCTCTACAAGTACGGGGCGATTGCAGGCAATCTTCTGCTCATGATGTTCTACACGACCGTCTCGGGCTGGATGTTCTACTACATCTACAAGATGGCGACGGGCGCCTTTGACGGCATGGACGCCGAGGCGGTCGGGGCCGTTTTCGGCGGCCTGCTCGCTGACCCCGTGACGATGGCCGGCTGCATGATCCTCGTCGTCGTGCTCTGCGGCGGCGTCTGCTACCTCGGTGTCGAGGCCGGCGTCGAGCGCATCACGAAGTTGATGATGGCGGCCCTGCTCGTCCTGATGGTCGTGCTGGCCATCAACTCCATCATGCTGCCGAACAGCGAGATCGGACTCAAGTACTACCTCTATCCGGACTTCAGCAAGGTCGTGGAGTACGGCGTGCAGGAGGTCGTCTTCGCGGCGATGGGGCAGGCCTTCTTCACGCTGAGCCTCGGCATCGGCGCGCTCGCCATCTTCGGCAGCTACATCGGCAAGTCGAAGCGGCTGACGGGCGAGGCTGTCTGGGTCATCGTGCTCGACACCTTCGTCGCCATCATGGCTGGCCTCATCATCTTCCCGGCCTGCTTCAGCTACGGCGTCAATCCGGGCAGCGGCCCGAACCTGCTGTTCGTCACCTTGCCGAACGTATTCAACCACATGCCGCTCGGCCACTTCTGGGGCGCGATGTTTTTCCTGTTCATGGCCTTTGCCTCGATGTCGACGGTCATCGCCGTGTTCGAGAATCTCATCTGCTGTTTCCTCGAGCTTTTGCGCAAGGACCGCAAGATCATCATTCGCTGGGGCATGCTCGTCATCATCCTGCTCTCGATGCCCTGCGTCCTGGGCTTCAACCTCTGGAGCGGCTTCACGCCGTTCGGCCCGGGGTCGAATGTCCTGAGCCTCGAGGACTTCATCGTCAGCAACAACCTGCTGCCGCTCGGCAGCCTCGTCTACCTGGCCTTCTGCACGAGCCGCTACGGCTGGGGCTGGAATAACTTCATCAAGGAGGCCGACACCGGCAAGGGCATGGCCTTCCCAAAGTGGATCCGCTTCTACGCGACCTGGATCCTGCCGCTGATTGTCCTCTACATCTTTGTAGCGGGCTACTACGCGATGTTCTTCAAGTAAGCGGGATGACATTTGGGTGTGAATCTGTGAGACCGGAAAGGGATGGGATGATGCGAAAGAACATGAGCTGCTTTTGGCTGCTCGTTCTGCTGCTATTTGCTCTGTCGACTGCCGCAATCGTGGCGGGCTGCGGCAAGGCGCAGAGCGGCGATGGCGCAGGTCAGACAGCGAAGGAGCAGACGCTCGACGAGAAGGTCGATGCGATTGTCGACTCGATGACGACGACGGAGAAGGTCGGCCAGATGGTCATGATCGGCGTCCAGGGGACGGATGTCACGGATGACAGCCTCTACATGCTGCATCAGTACCACATGGGTGGCGTCATCCTGTTTGACCGCAACATGGAGTCGGCCGACCAGACGAAGAAGCTCATCGCGGACCTGCAGGCGAAGGCGGACCAGAAGGTGCCGCTCTTCATTGGCGTCGATGAGGAGGGCGGCCAAGTCGTGCGCGGCAAGTCGTTCCTGACGCCGCCGCCATCGGAGCAGGAGATCGGCAGGAGCGGTGAGGTAACACGCGCGGAGGAGTCGGCCCGCCAGACGGCGGAGAAGCTCAAGAAGCTCGGCTTTAACGTCAACTTCGCGCCGGTCGCCGATGTCGGCGAATACGCGCGCTCGTTCAGTGCGGATCCCGAGCAGGCGGCCAAGTTCGTCGAGGCTGCCGCACAGGGCTACGAGCAGCAGCACATGATGTACGCGCTCAAGCACTTCCCGGGCATCGGCCGCGGCACGGTCGACTCGCACGAGGACATCTCCTCCATCACGGCCACGAAGGCGGAGCTCCTGAAGCGCGATATCGTGCCGTTCCAGAAGGTCATCGATGAGCGCCAGAGCGAGGACTACTTCGTGCTCGTCTCGCACCTGCGCTATCCGGCGCTCGACGGAGAGAACCCCGCGAGCCTCTCGAAGGCCATACAGACGGACTTCCTGCGCGGTGAGCTAGGCTACCGCGGCCTCATCATCACGGATGATGTCGAGATGGGCGCACTCGCGAAGCACTACAGCTTCCGCGAACTCGGCGTCAAGGCTGTCGAAGCCGGCTCAGATATCGTGCTCGTCTGCCACGAGTACCCGCATGAGACGGACGTCTACCTCGGCCTCTTGGACGCCGTCGAGGACGGCACGATCCCGATGGAGCGTGTCGACGAGTCGGTGCGCCGCATCGTCAAGGCAAAGCTGCTGCACGCGCAGTCTTGAGCGATGAGACAATCCAACATCCGATGATAAAAGACGCTCTGACATTTCAGGTCAGAGCGTCTTTTTTGCGCCGTATTCTCTTATCGTGCCGCTCAGCTGCGCCGCACGGGGGCGAACTCGATCTCAGGCACGTGGTCGATGAGGTTCATCTCGTGGGCGAGCTTGTAGAAGGTCCTGAGGCCGTCGAGGTAGTCGTCGGCGAGGTCCCAGCGGATGATCGGGCCGAGATACTCCTCGAGCTGCTCGTAGGTGAAGGCGGGTTTCTTCGGCAGGATCTCGCGGATGGCCGCGTCCTTGTGCGCTTCTGCAGTCTGGAAGGCCGTGTGGATGCGGTCGTAGACGAGCTGCAATGATTCTGGATGGCTCTCGGCGAAGCGGCGGCTCGCGACCCAGAGCGCGTAGACCATCTTCTTGCCCGTCATCTTCTTCCACTCGAGGCCGAGGTCGTAGTAATAGTAGCCCTCGCGCGGGTGGTGGTAGAGCCAGAGCGCGTCGTCGCCGATGAGCAGCGAGGCTGTCGCGTCGTCAGGGATCGGGTCTTCCGGCGTGATGTGACGCACGTAGTAGTTCGGGATGGCGCCGTAGGCGAGGCGCAGGATGATCTTCAAGAGGCAGTGCGATGTCGCCGACTTGGCCGTCAGGATGATCTTGTCGTCCTTCAGGGACTCGATGGGCTTGCGCGAGGCGAGCAGGATGCTCTCGACATCGCCGTCTGTCGAGACACAGACATCCGGTACGACGACGAGTTCCTCACTGTGGCGGGCGTAGACGATGGACGAGACATTGCTGACATCGAGGCGGTGGTTGACGATGTCGCTGTTGAGCTCCGCCGGTACGCCGCGCGTGAGCTGGAGGCCGTCCGCTGCACCGTGCGCATAGCTCCAGGTCAGCGGCAGGACGTTCAGGAAGTTGATGTGTCCAACCCTTGGACAGGTCATAGAATATCCCCTTTCTTGTTTCATAGTCTCTTTCATTATACACGCTGCTTCTGCGAAAATATATGGATTTCTCATGTATACGGTATTTTTCGGGGGCGATGTCTGCCGCCTTGAACCTGCTAGCCCAATATGTTACAATTATCGTAATCATAGTTGATTTCATCAACTGGACATTTGCTGATATATATCTGTCAAGGGATAGGCAGATAATGGGAGGGATCACTCATGGATGAGTATATCAACATAGGACGCTGGTTTTCGGTGCTTCATCGCCGCTCACAGATCTTTGTTGTCGAGGCGTGCGAGAAGCTGCATCTGACGTACTCGGAGTACGTCATGCTGCTGCGCATCTACGACCACGAGGGCGCGCGGCAGGATGAGCTCGCCGCGATGCTCTACCTCGACAAGGCCGTCGTGACGCGCACGATGACGATGCTCGAGAATAAGGGGCTCGTCTACCGCGAGCAGGATGCACGCGACAAGCGCGCCAAGCACGTCTACCTGACGGACTACGGCAAGAAGCAGCATGCCTACTTGCGCAATGTCATCCAGCGCTGGGTCGACTACCTCGTGGAGGACATGGAGCCTGTCGAAGTCGAGGTCATCGTCAAGGGTTTCGACCATCTCGTCGACCGGGCCTGCCGTGCCGACATCCGCAAGCTGGCGCGCGATATACCGGAGGTAGAAATGACAAGGGGGAACGGTCATGCAGAATCGTAAGGGACTGGCGCTCGTGCTCGCGTTCGTTGTCGCGCTCTCGGCCGCCGGCTGCGGCCAGAAGGCGGCGCCTGCAGAGAAGGCGCCGCTCGTCAAGACGCAGCAGGCCGGCAGCGGCATGGAGGCTGACACGGGCACGTACGCTGGCACGGTGCGCGGCCGCTATGAGACGAACCTCGCCTTCCAGGTCGGCGGCCAGATCCTCGCGCGCAATGTGCAGGAGGGCAGCCGCGTCAGGGCGGGCGACACGCTGATGGTCATCAATGCCAAGGACGTCGTGCAGCAGTCGAATGCCGGCGACGCGCAGGTCGCGCAGGCCAGGGCGCAGCTCGACCTGGCACAGCGCAACCTCGCGCGCTACAGTGAGCTCTACCAAGAGGATGCTGTCGCGGCCTCTGTGCTCGACCAGTACCAGGCCAATTACGATGCGGCCTTTGCGACGTACCAGCAGGCGCTCGCCACGGCCGCGCAGGGCCACAATGCCCTCGGCTACACGAATCTGACGGCTGGCGCTGACGGCGTCATCTCGAAGATTGACGCGGAGGAAGGGCAGGTCGTCGCAGCCGGCCAGACCGTCATGACGCTCGTGCAGACGGATGAGCTTGAGGTGGAGATCGCCGTCCCGGAGAACCACATCGAGGATGTGGCAGTCGGCACGCCGGTCAAAGTTTCGTTCTGGGCGCTCTCTCAGGAAGTGGACGGCACGGTGCGCGAAGTTGCGCCGATGGCGGACAGCACCTCGCGCACCTACAAAGTGCGCGTCTCCGTTCCGAACCCGCCGCAGGGCATGCAGCTCGGCATGACGGCCAGTGTGGCTGTCCGGCAGTCGGACGGCAACGCCGCGTCCGGTGCCGTCCTGCCGCTTTCGGCCATCTACCAGACGGATGACGCGCCCGAGGTATGGGTCGTCACGGACGACAACACCGTTGCCCTGAAGAGCGTCGAGGTCGAGAACTTCGGCGACAACACGGTCCTCGTGCACGGCCTCGCGCCGACGGATGTCGTCGTGACGGCCGGCGTCCATAAACTCCGTGAGGGCCAGGCCGTGCGGACGGAGGCGGACAAATGAGAAATCTGACAGAAGTCTCCCTGAAGAACAAGGTGCTCGTCTGGTACTTCATCATCGTGACGGCCATCGGCGGCATCTTTGCCTACAACAAGCTCGGCCGCATGGAGGACCCGCAGTTCACGATACGCCAGATGGTCGTCTCAGCCGCCTGGCCGGGCGCGACGGCGCAGGAGATGCAGGAGCAGGTCACCGACAAGCTCGAGAAGAAGCTCCAGGACACGCAGGGACTTGACAACATCAAGAGTGAGACGCGCGCGGGCCAGACCATCATCTACGTCGAGCTCTCCGATGAGGTCGCGAAGGAAAAGGTGCGCGACACCTGGAAGGATGTGCGCAATCTCTGCGAGGACGTCAAGCGCGAACTGCCGCAGGGCGTCTACGGCCCGTACTACAACGACCGCTTCGACGATGTCTACGGCTCGATCTACGCCGTGACAGGCGACGGCTACTCGTATGAGGAGATGCGCCAGCAGGCCGAGAAGACGCGGCGACTGCTTCTCAATGTGCCGAGCGTCCAGAAAGTCGAACTCGTCGGCGAACAGGAGGAGAAGGTCTACATCGAGATGGACCGCGCCAAGCTCTCCGAGCTCGGCATCAGCCCGCAGGTCATCATGAACGCGCTCGCACAGCAGAATGACATGACGCCAGGCGGCATGGTCGAGACGGACTCCGACAATGTCTACGTGCGCGTGTCGGGCCAGTTCGACGATGTCGAGGCCATCCGCCAGATGCCCGTGAATGCGGGCGGCAAGGTGCTGCGGCTCGGCGATATCGCCAAGGTCGAGCGCCGCTTTGAGGAGCCGGCTGCGCCGAAGATGTACTACAACGGCGAGCCGGCCATCGGCATCGCCGTCTCGATGGAGGACGGCGGCAATATCCTGAAGCTCGGCGATGATCTCAAGGCGGAGATCGGCAAGATCCAGCAGGACATGCCCGTCGGCCTCGAGATCCACCAGGTATCTGACCAGCCGAGCGTCGTCGCAGAGTCCATCCACGACTTCGTCAAGACGCTCGTCGAGGCCATCGTCATCGTGCTGGCCGTCAGCTTCCTGTCGCTTGGCTTCCGCACGGGCCTCGTCGTCGCGGGCTGCATCCCGCTCGTGCTCTGCGGTACCTTCGTCGTCATGTACGCTGTGGGCATCGACCTGCACAAAGTCTCGCTCGGCTCGCTGATCATCGCGCTCGGCCTGCTCGTCGATGATGCCATCATCGCCGTCGAGATGATGAGCGTCAAGCTCGAGATGGGCAACAGCCGCTTCGACGCGGCCTGCTACGCCTTCCGCGCGACGGCTAAGCCGATGCTGACGGGCACGCTCATTACCTGCTGTGGCTTCATCCCCGTCGCCTTTGCGAAGGGCATGGCCAGCGAGTTCTGCAGCGCGCTCTTCCCGGTCATCGCGACGGCGCTCTTGCTCTCGTGGATCGTCTCTGTCATGGTCGCGCCGCTCTACGGCTACTACCTGATCCGCGTCGAGGTCAAGAAGGATGCTGAGGGGCATATTGACCCGTACCAGAGCCGCTTCTACACGTGGTTCCGCAAGGTGCTCACCATCTTCCTGACGCATCGCAAGGTCGTGCTCATCGCGACGGCCGGCGTATTCTTCCTCTCGCTCTTCATGATGACGTTCATCAAGCAGGAGTTCTTCCCGCCGTCGCTGCGCCCGGAGATCCTCGTAGAGCTTAAGCTGCCGGAGGGCTCCTCGATGGAGGCCTCGCAGGCCGTCTGCGACCGCATGTCGGACTTTTTGCAGGAGCGCGGTGACAAGCTCGAGAACTACTCGTATTACGTCGGCCAGTACGCGCCGCGCTTCGTGCTGACGGTCGACCCGAAGGCCGCGGCCGACAACTGTTCGCAGTTCGTCATTGTCGCGAAGGACACCAAAGCGCGCGAAGCGCTGGCCAAGGACCTCCAGGATGCCTTTGCCGGTGAGTTCTCGGATGTCAGCGGCAACATCCAGTTCATCCAGACGGGCCCGCCGGCCGACCACCCTGTCATGCTGCGCGTCTCTGGCTACACAGTCGACCAGGCGAAGGCGACGGCGGCCGAGGTCGCGGACATCCTCGCCGAGGATCCCAACAACACGAATATCCAGACGGACTGGGGCCAGAAGAGCAAGGTCGTCCACCTCGAGCTCGATCAGGACAAGCTGCGCAGCATGGGCGTGACGACGCAGGCCGTCTCGCAGATGCTCTACACGGAGCTCACGGGCGCCAAGGCGGCGGAATTCTACACGGGAGACCGCACGATCGACATCGACCTGCGGCTCGCGGCTGTTGACCGCCAGAACATCGCGGAGCTCAAGGACCTGCCGATCTACCTCGGCCAGGCCGGCTATGTGACGCTCGACCAGATCGCGAAGATCTCGTACGACGGCGAGGACGGCCTCATCAAGCGCTACGACCTCATGCCGACCGTCACGGTCAGCGCCGATGTCAAGACGGGCACGGCTAATGACGCGACGAAGAAAGCGTACGAGGCGACGAAGGACCTGCGCGATGATCTGCCGCTCGGCTGCTCCATCGAAGCTGCCGGCACGCTCGAGGACAGCGACAAGTCAATCGGCTTCCTCGTCAAGCCGATACCAGTCATGGTGTTCCTCATCATGACGCTCCTGATGTTCCAGCTGCGCAGCTTCAAGGACATGGTCCTGACCGTCCTGACGGCGCCGCTCGGCATCATCGGCGTGGCCATCGGCATGCTCGTGCTCGACAAGGCCATGGGCTTCGTCGCCATCCTCGGCGTCCTCGCGCTCTTCGGCATGATCATCCGCAACTCGGTCATCCTCATCGACCAGATCCAGAAGCATCTGGAGGCGGGCGAAACGCCGTGGGATGCCGTCGTCGACTCCGCTGTGCTGCGCTTCCGCCCCATCATGCTGACGGCTGCAGCCGCCATCCTCGGCATGCTGCCCCTGATGACGAGCGCCTTCTGGGGGCCGATGGCCGTCGCCATCGCCAGCGGCCTGCTCGTCGCCACGGTCTTGACACTGCTCGTGCTGCCAACGATGTACGCTGCGATGTACAAGATACAGAAGCCGTAATCCCATCAAAAAAGGTTCCACTCATCGGAGTGGAACCTTTTTTGATGGGGCAGGGCAGTCACGGCAGATTGGGGATGCTGCGGCTGATGGCCGTGTGGCGGATGATGTCGTCGACGCGCAGGTCGACGGCGAGCTCCTGCTTGTTGAGCGTCTCGGCCTGGGCGAGCTCATCGGGGTCATCGTTCTTGATGCCCGCGAGGAAGTGCTGCCATGCCTTGAGCGTCAGCTCCGTGGCCTGCTGGCGCTGGTCAGCGAGGTAGCGGGCACCGGGCGGCACCTCGATGCTCGCGAGCTCCTGCTGGCGAGCTTTGAGCGTCGGGATGACCTCCTTCTCGACCAGTGCCTCAAGCCCCGCCTTCTGCTCGGCCGTGAATGTGCCGGAACTCGTCTGGCTCAGTGCGGCAAAGCGGGCCTTGTAGGCGGTGAGCTTCTCGTTGTAGGAGGCGACGATGTTCTTCGTCGCCTCGCTGTACTTGGCGATGTCCTCGTTGTGCAGCGGCGTGATGGCGTCGAGGTAGTCGCGGTAATTCTTGAGATACGTGACTTGCCAGTGGCCGTCCGTCGCCTGCTCCATGGCGGCCTCGAGCGTGAAGGATGTGCCCGTCCAGTCGTCGCGCACCTCGATCTCAGCCGTTGCCGCCGTGCCGTCGCGCGTGACCTTGCCGATGCCGACAAGCGAGGTGTTGCGCATCTGGCTGCGCGCGAGGAAGCGCTCGTAGTCGATGCCGAGCTGGCGTCCCTTGAGGATGTCCGTGCCTTCAGGCAGGCTCCACTCGCCCGAGCTCACGCGCCGCAGGATCGTGTCCTGCGTGCCGCTCGTGAGCTGCGGCTTGACCGTGATGTAGAACTTCTCGTAGGCGGCCTTGTTGACAGCTGTCAGCGTCGTGTCGTAGGAGAGCAGGTCTGCCGTCAGGTCGTCGTAGCCGCGCGAGGTTACGAGGTCGAGGTTGACGTAGTGCCGGAAGCTGTCGGCATCCTTCTTCTGGACGGCAATCGCCGCCTGCTCGAGCGCGTATTCCGGTGTGCGCTTCTCGGCATACGAATGCCAGCCGAAGAAGGCGCCGAGCGCGAGGATCAGCAGCACGAGGATCAGGAGAGCCTGGCGTCGCCTCCTGATCCTACGCCTCTGTATGGTCTTTTCCCAAGTATAATCATCCATCTGGCAAATTCCTTTCTGTCTGTGTGATTCTATTATACTATACGAGGCGGTATGCGTCCAAAAAATCGCCAGCACTCATATGTTTTCCTTGTAATATCTGGTAGAATAGTGAGATAGAGAATAGAATCTCATGCGTTTGTGCTTTGGAGGAAATGTTTTTTATGAAATGGGTCAACCACCAGGTCCTGACGGGCGTCATTGTCTATGCGGCCACGGACGATATGCTGCTGACTATCTACAGCATGGCGGGGGCAATCTTCCCCGACAAGGTCGAGGGCAATCCGCACGCGGGCAATTACTGGAGCTGGCGCAGCCGCCACCGCGGCTGGTCGCACTGGCCGCTCTTGTACCTCGGGCTGATCTTTTTCCTGAGCAGGCTCGAGGAAGGTCAGCTTGCAGCGCTGCCGACGGCCGACCTCACGACAATCGGCATCTACATCTGCATCGGTGCGCTCTTGCACATCGCCGAGGACGCCGTCTGCGGCAAGGTGCCGCTCTTGACGCCGTACCAGAAAGTCGGCGTCAGGCTCTTCAAGGTCGGCTCTGTGCCGGAGTACCTCTTCACGATTGCAGCTGTGCTGCTCTGCTACGGCCTGCGCACGCATTTTTCTTTTTTGAGCTGACTTGCGCTGAGACATGAGATTGAGGGATAAGTTAGGAAGGGGAGTCACGATGACGGATTATCGCACACATACGAAGAAGACGAGCAAGATCCTGCGCCTCATGGCCGAGAAATACCCGACAAAAGAAGCCGTTTACGAGAAGCTCATCTACCTGCAGTCGTACCTCTCGCTGCCGAAGGGCATCGAGCACTTCATGAGCGACTTGCACGGCGAGTACGCCTCGTTTTTCCACATCCTCAACAACTGCTCCGGCGTCATCCGCGAGAAGGTCGACTACGTCTTCGGCGTGCGGCTGACGGAGGACGAGAAGGCGGAGTTCTGCACGCTCATCTACTATCCGAAGGAGAAGATCGACCAGATGCGCACGGAGCGGCGCGCGACACCGTCGTGGTACCGCGAGAACCTCTCGCGCCTGCTCGAGCTCGCGAAGCTCATGAGCTACAAGTACCCGGCTTCGAAGGTCAGCGGCTTCATCCCCGACCGCTACGCATCGGTCATCGTCGAGCTCATGAACACGCGCCCGGAAGCCGACCAGGCGCAGTTCCTCTACCTCAAGAAGCTCCTCAATACCATCGTGCAGATTGACAGCGGCGCGGACTTCATCGAGGCGTTCACCGTTCTGATCAAGCGGCTGGCCGTCGACCGGCTCCACATCGTCGGCGATTTCTTCGACCGCGGCAACCGGCCCGACGCCATCCTCAACTTGCTCATGGAGCACCCGTCCGTCGACATCCAGTGGGGCAACCACGATGTGCTCTGGATGGGCGCGGCGCTCGGCAGCGAGGCCTGCATCGCGACGGTCGTGCGCAATTCCCTGCGCTACCACAATACCGACGTGCTTGAGCGCGGCTACGGCATCAGCCTGCGGCCGCTGACGACGTTCGCCTCGCACATCTACCCCGATGAAGCGCCCCTGAAGGCAGCGGAGCGCGCCATCACCATCATGATGTTCAAGCTCGAGGGCCAGCTCATCGCGCGCAATCACGACTTCCAGATGGAGAGCCGCCGGCTGCTCCATCACATCGACTTCCGTTCCTCGTATGCGCGGCTCGGCGACGGCAGGCGCTACGAGCTCGAGAGCGCCTACTTCCCGACGATTGACGAGTCGGGCGAGGATGTCTACGAGCTGACCGCAAAGGAGCAGGAGATCATCGCGGACCTGCGCTCCTACTTCACGGAGAGCGCCGTCCTGCACCGTCACGTCGACTACCTCTACCAGAAGGGCAATCTCTACACCTGCTGCAACGGCAATCTGCTGTTCCACGGCTGCGTGCCGCTCAATGAAGACGGCAGTTTCCGCACGATACGCTTCGAGGGCAAGGAGTACCGCGGCCGCAGCTGGTTCGACTTCTGCGAGCAGCGCGCGCGGGAGGCATGGCTGCACGGCACGCCGCGCGCCCTCGACTTCATGTACTTCCTCTGGTGCGGCAGGCTCTCGCCGACGTCTGGGCGCGAGTTCAAGACGTTTGAGCGCGCGCTGATTCCCGACGAGAGCACCTGGAAGGAGCCGTCCGACCCGTACTACCGCTACATCGACACAGTGGAATGCTGCGAGCATGTCCTGCAGGAATTCGGCCTCGATCCGAAGCGCGGCCACATCATCAACGGCCATGTACCCGTCAAGGTCAAGAAGGGCGAGAGCCCCATCAAGGCGGGCGGCCGCGCCATCATCATCGACGGCGGCTTCTGCCGCGCCTACCACAAGAAGACGGGCATCTCCGGCTACACGCTCATCTCGAATTCGCGCGGCCTGCGCCTGCTCGAGCACCAGCGCATCGCCGACGTCCGCGAGGCGCTGCGCGCCAACCACGACATCGAGTCCGTCTCCGAGACAGTCGAACTGCAGTCGTGCCACAACACGGTCGGCGACACCGACCAGGGCCGAGCCATCCAGGACGAGATCACGGACCTCTACAATCTGCTGCTCGCCTACCAGAACGGCTTGTTGAAGCCCCAGAATTGATTTCCCCTGAAGAAAGGTGATTCCCATGAACTCTATACAGTCTCTCCCCGAGCCCGTGCGCCAGAAGTACGAGAAGCTGCGGGTCATCCTGCAGCAGCTCGGCAGTGTCGCCGTGGCCTTCTCGAGCGGCGTCGACTCGACCTTGCTCGTCAAGGTGGCGCACGATGTGCTCGGCAGCAAAGCGGTGGCGTTCACCGCGGCCTCTGACTTTGTGCCGCAGCGCGATGTCGACGACGCCCGGGCCTTCTGCGAGAAAGAGGGCATCGAGCACCATGCCGTGCCGTTCCCGATCCTCACGGTGCCGCATGTCCGCGAAAACCCAAAAGACCGCTGCTACTACTGCAAGCACGCACTGTTCGCGCACATGAAGGAACTCGCGGCAGAGCATGGCCTCGCCTTTGTTGTCGACGGCTCGAACCTCGACGACGACGGCGACTACCGCCCGGGGCACAGGGCGCTTCGCGAGCTCGCCATCGTGAGCCCGCTGCACGAGGCAGGGCTCCGCAAGGCCGACATCCGCGCGCTCTCCAGGGCGCTCGGCCTGCCGACATGGGACAAGCCTTCTTTCGCCTGCCTGGCCTCGCGCTTCCCGTACGGGAAAGAGCTGACGCCAGAGGGCCTTACGCGCGTCAATCGCGCCGAGGAATTCCTTATGGCGAAGGGCTTCCGCCAGCTGCGCGTGCGCGCGCATGGCGAGGTGGCGCGCATCGAGCTCGTGCCAGAGGACATCCCGCGCTTTCTTGAAGAAGGTCTGCGCGAGGAGACGGCGGCTTTTTTCCGGCGCATCGGCTTTGCCTACGCCGCGCTCGACCTGCTCGGCTACCGCACGGGCAGCCTCAATGAGACACTTGCTGAGAAGCCATGAGATTTGCGCTCCTCGCGGCGATGATGTACTATAGAGGATGTACGATTGTATAGATGCATAGAATGGAGATTTTCTGGATGAAATCAGCAACGAAGATTTTATCAGGCCTGATGATCACGGCCCTCGTCCTGCCGGCAGCAGCGGGCACAGCCAGCGCCGCGACGTATCATTCCGATTCCGATACGAGCCTGGGCCTGCTCGACTACCTCGAGAACGAGCACCGCGCGGCGCGCGCCCAGAAGCCGAATCCCGAGAAAGACCAGCTCAAGGCCGATACGGAGGAGATGCGCAAGCACCTGCGCTACCCGATTGACCCGACGAAGGCCGCACCTGTCGCCTTCGAGGGCGATGACCTCACGTGGAACCAGGTGACGGGTGACTTCACGGCCAAGGGCAAGGTCAAGGTCACACAGCTTGACGAGCATCGCTTTGAGGGCGAGGACGTCGACGGCAATACGATCGAGGAGCGCATCCACATCCCGGGCAAGGCCCACATGCTGCAGTTCACACCGGGCCAGACTGAGGTCATGCTCGATGGCTTCGAGACGAACTACAACTACCGCACGCGCACGGGTTCGATGGAGAGCGCCAAGGGCAAAGTGGTCGAAAACTACATGACGGGCAAGAAGTTCGAGTTCTATCCCGACAAGATCGTCATCTACGACGGCACGAAGACGAAGTGCAGCGCCATCCACCCCGACTACAGCCTCTTCGCGCGCAAGATCGAGATCTACCCCGACGACAAGATGGTCCTGCACAACGTCAAGTTCAAGATCAAGGGCGCGACCTTCATGTCGAAGTCGCGCTACGAGGTCAACCTCAAGAAAGACACGACTGTCTCCGACTGGTTCCCGCGCGTCGGCTACGACAAGACGAACGGCCTCTGGATCCGCGAGAACCTCAAGCAGCCCATCGCCAAGAATGTCGATGCTAATGCCAAGATCGTCTACACGACGAAGAAAGATTGGCGCAATGAGTTCAACGTGGGCTGGGCCAACGCGGGCAACTACGCGCGCGTGACGCAGGGCTACTTCGACGACAGCGACGACAACTGGATCAAGAAGCAGCCGTCGCTGCTCGTCGGCCACACGGCGCGCATCGGCAATTCGCCGTTCCACTACAGCGTCAACGGCGAGTACGGCCGCTGGAAGCAGGGCGAGGTCAAGAGTAACCACAAGATGTACAATGTGGGCCTGAGCTACGACCCGATCCGCTTCGACGGCTGGAAGCTCAACCTCAGCACGAGCTACGAGGTCACGCACGAGTCGTACAACGACGCGCACTACAATGGCTTCAACTACGATGCGACCTTGACGAAGGATTTCGACGACCGCTGGTCGGGCTACGGCGCCTACCGCTACCAGAAGAACAATCGCGAGCTCTCGCCGTTCAACTTCGACAACGACAGCTACTCGCGCAAAGTAGAGGCCGGCTTCAGCTACCGCATCGACGAGAACAACCGCGTGGCCTTCGGCTCGAAGTACGACGTCGACAACGCAACTTGGCGCAAGTTCGACTACTACTGGTTCCACGACATGCACTGCTCGCAGCTCATCCTTCACTACGAGGGACGCGACAATACCTGGAAGGTCAAGTGGCGCTTCCTGCCGATGTGATGCGCTGGCAGTATGAGAAAGGATGAATGCGTTGCAGCAGGAATACCATGATGCCCTGTCGCTCATGCAGGGCAGGGATATCCTCGTCATCGGCGACATGGTCGCCGACATCTACCTCGACGGCCGCATCTCGCGCATCTCGCGCGAGGCGCCCGTGCTCGTGCTCGAGCAGGCCGGTGAGAAGATCGTCGCGGGCGGCGCGGCCAACGTCGTCAACAACATCGCGACGCTCGGCGGCACGGTCCACGCCGCAGGACTCGTCGGCAGAGATGAGAGCGCCGACGGGCTGCGCGCGATACTCGCTAAGAATGGCGCGGATGTCCGCGGCCTCATCTCTGACGAGTCGCGGCCGACCATCTCCAAGACGCGCATCATCGCGGGCGGCCGCGCGACGGTCAGCCAGCAGATCGTGCGCATCGACAAGGAGAGCAAGGAGCCGGTGCACCCTGTCATCGAGGCGGAGCTGCGCGCCTACATCGAGTCCGTCCTGCCTACCGTCGAGGGCGTCGTCATCAGCGACTACGGCTCCGGCACCGTCACAGAGGGACTCCAGACCCTGCTCATCGACTACTGCCGAGCTAAGGGCATTCCGAGCATCGTCGACTCGCGCTACGCCGTCCACGAGATCCCCGTCTCCGACAAGAGCGAGGTCTTCGACGTCTCCGGCGCCGGTGACACCTGCGTCGCGACCGTCATCCTGGCGCTTGCCGCCGGCGCAGAGCCGGCGCTCGCCGCGCGCCTCAGCAACATCGCGAGCGGCATCGCCGTGCGCAAGCTCGGCACGAGCACGGTTTCCGTGCGCGAGCTCGCCGAGGCCGTCGAGAAACAACATCCGGAATATCCGTCAAAGTGAGGGAATACCATGCTGATTGACCCAAATGATATCGAGAAGCTCTCAGAGATCCTGCACCGTGCCGGTCAGAAGATCGTCTTCACGAACGGCTGCTTCGACATCCTGCACGCCGGTCACGTGCGCTACTTGGAGAAGGCGCGCTCCTTCGGCGACTGCCTCGTGCTCGGCCTCAACACGGATGCGTCCGTGCGCGGCAATAAGGGACCTTCGCGCCCCATCAACAGCGAGCTCGACCGCGCCGAAGTCGTCGGCGCGCTCAAGTCCGTCGACTACGTCGTCTTGTTCGGCGAGAAGACAGCCGAGACGATCATCGCCAAGGTCCGCCCCGACGTCTACGTCAAGGGCGGCGACTACACGCTCGAGACACTGCCTGAAGCCAAGATTGTCCAGAGCTACGGCGGCCGCGTTGAATTCGTCCAGATGGTCGCCGGCCGCTCGACGACAAACGTCATCGAGAAGATAAAAAATATGGAGGGATGATTGCGCTGTGAAGAATATCCTGATCGTGAAGATGAGCTCCATCGGCGATGTCATCCACGCCCTGCCCGTGAGCTACGCCATCAAGGAGACGTACCCGGAAGCCCACCTGACCTGGGTCGTCGAGCCGCCGGCCTACGACATCGTCGCGATGGCCGCCTGCGTCGACGAGATCATCGTCTTTGAGAAGAAGAAATTCCGCAGCCTCGGTGGCTTCCTGCAGAACTTCGCGCCGCTGCGCCGGAAGATCCAGGCGCGCGACTACGATGCCGTGCTCGACCTGCAGGGCCTCTTCAAGTCGGCGGCCGTCGCCGCGCTCGCCAAGGCCCCGAAAGGACAGAAGTACGGCATGTGGAACATGCGCGAGGGCAGCAAATTCATCTCAAAGCCCGTCATCGGCCCGCACTGCCACGACCACGTCATCGAGCGCTACCTCGACACGGCGCGCGCCATCGGCTGTGCGGTCAGGGAAGTCCGCCTGCCGATCCGCGTGCCCGAGCGCGAACAGCAGCTGACGCGCCAGATCGTCGCCAAGGCCGGTGCCAATATGGACAACGCCTATGTCGTGCTCGTCGTCGGTGCCAGCTGGCCGACAAAATGCTGGCCGGACGGGCACTTTGCCGTGCTCGGCGACTGGCTCTACGACCACGGCATCATTCCTGTGCTCGTCGGCAGCGGTCCCGTCGAATCGCAGAAGGCCGCCGAGATTGCGGCCAAGATGGACATCCCGCCCATCGACCTCGTCGGCAAGCTGAACTTCAAGCAGCTCGCCTACCTCTTCCAGCAGTCGGCCGCCGTCGTCGGCGGCGACACGGGGCCTACGCATCTCGCCGTCGGCATCGGGGCCAGGACCGTCATGCTCATGGGCCCGACATACCCGCGCCGCACCGGCCCGTACGGGCAGATGGACAACCTGCTCGTCGCCGACCGCGACTGCCGCGAGTGCATGAAGCGCGCCTGCCCGCTCGGCCACGACTGCCTCGCCGTCATCAAGCCCGAACAGGTCGAGGAGAAGCTCAAGACCCTCGTGCCGGCGCTCGCTGCCGTCTCCATCTGAAGCTGAAGAAGTCAAGAACATCAAGAAGGAAATTTCCATGTACAAGAATATCCTCGTCATCAACACGATGCACATCGGCGACCTCATGCTCGTGACGCCGGCGCTGCGCACCCTGCGGACGAACTACCCGGAGGCGCACATCGCGCTCCTCACGGACAAGCCGCTCGGCGACCTCGTGCGCTGCAACGAGAACCTCGACGAGTGCATCCTGATCGACAAGCACGGCAAGGACAAGGGACTCTTCGCCCTCGTGCGCTTCATCCGGAAGATACGCGCGCGCCACTTCGACCTCGTCATCAACTTCCATCGCAACGAGCGCGCCTCCGCCATTGCCGCCTTCTCGGGCGGCAAGCGCATCGTCGGCTACTCGCAGCCCGGCTTCAAGCACTTCTTCGACAAGGTCATGCCGAACTGCGCGATGGCCGACACGCCGCCGGAGCTCGTCAAGCACCAGGTGCTCTGTCACCTCGATGTCCTCAAGGAGGCCGTCGGCGTCAAGACCATCGACGACCGCGGCCTCGAGATGATGCTGCCGCCGGAGGAAGAGGCAAAGGCCGCCGCGCTCTGGCAGACCGAGTTCGCGCCTGGCGCCAAGGTCATCGCCTTCAACATCGGCGCGAGCTGGAAGACAAAGCGCTGGATCGACAGCTACTTTGCCGCCTGTGCCGATCGCTTCATCCGCGAGGGCTACGACATCGCCTTCCTCGGCGGCCCGACCGACGTGACGCTCGTCGAGAAATGCCGTGCGCAGATGGAGGAGAAGGAGCGCGTGCATGTCTTCACGGGCAAGATCAGCCTGACCGTGCTCGCAGGCATCCTGCGGCGCTGCTCGCTCTTCCTCACGACGGACTCCGGCCCGATGCACGTCGGCGTCGCCATGAACGTGCCCATCGTCACGATGTTCGGCGCGAGCCCCGTGCCGACATTCTACCCGTACGACGGCAAAGACGTCCTCATCAAGACGCCCGAGCCGTGCCACCCCTGCGGCATTCACGAATGCCCGCGAAAGGGGCAGGATAACATGGCCTGCATGAAGAATATCCCAGTAGACGTCGTCATGAAGTACGCCGAAGAGTTGCTCGCGGCGCACGCGGGCGCACCGGCTTACGAGTGGCCGCCCCATCCGGGCGACTACAAGTGCCGCGTCATCGAACTATGAGATGTTTCGACTTTGAGCTAGGGATACATTGAGAGGTGTAAAATGGAAAACGAACAGCTTTATGATTTTGTCGCCCAGCGCACGGCGCGCTGCAAGATCCTCGTCGTCGGCGATGTCATGCTCGACAAGTACTACTACGGCGAGGTCACGCGCATCTCGCCCGAGGCCCCCGTGCCGATCACGCACGTGCTCGAGACGAAGGAGACCTTGGGCGGCGCGGCCAATGTCGCGCACAACCTCGCCCTGCTCGGCTGTGAGACGAGCATCGCGGGCTTCGTCGGCGAGGACTACCACTGCCAGAGCCTGCTCGACAAATTTACGGCCCGCGGCATCGACTACCACGGCCTCATCACGACCGACCGTCCGACGACGACGAAGCTCCGCGTCATCGGCGGCCACCAGCAGATGATGCGCCTCGACTTCGAGGAGTCCGCGCCGATCACTGGCCCGTATGCCGACCGCTTCCTCCACTACATCAACCAGAAGCTCAACGAGAGCCTCGACTGCGTGATCATCTCCGACTACGGCAAGGGCTCCTGCACCGAGCAGAACTGCCAGAAGATCATCCAGGCCTGCCACGCCCACGGCGTCCCCGTCGTCGTCGACCCGAAGGGCACGAACTGGGCCAAGTACGCGCATGCCGACTACATCACGCCGAACCTCAAAGAGATCAATGCGGTGCTTCTCGAGCCCATCCGCAACGAGGACAAGGCTGTCGAGAAGGCCGCGCACTATGTCATGCGCAAGTTTAAGCTGCGCAACATCATCGTCACCCGCTCCGAAGAGGGCCTCTCGCTCGTGCGCGAGGAAGAAGTCGTCCACATCCCGACGAAGGCACAGGAAGTCTTCGACGTCTCCGGTGCCGGTGACACCGTCATCGCCGTCTTCGCCATGGCCCTGGCCGGCGGCCTCTCGCCGCGCGACGGCGCCTACATGGCCAACCTCGCCGCCAGCGTCGTCGTCGCCAAGCTCGGCACCTACGCCGTCAGCCGCGACGAACTCATGAAGGTGCTCAAGGGCGAATAAAGAGCAAACAGTCACTTAGTGAACCTATACAGGAGGAATCCACATGATTATCGTAACAGGTGGTGCCGGTTTCATCGGCAGCAACATCGTCAAAGAACTCAACCGCCGCGGCCGCACGGACATCCTGATCGTCGACGACCTCAAGGACGGCCAGAACTACAAGAACCTCCGCGGCCTGCAGTTCATCGACTACCAGTACAAGGACGACTTCCTTCAGAGCATCGAGGACGACGACTTCGACGGCACGGACATCGACGCCGTCTTCCACGAGGGCGCCTGCTCCGACACGATGGAGTACGACGTCAACTTCATGATGCGCACGAACTACGAGTACTCGAAGTCCCTGCTGCACTTCTGCCTGCAGCACCGCATCCCCTTCATGTACGCCTCGTCCGCTTCGACGTACGGCGGCGGCAAGAACGGCTTCCGCGAGGGCGACGCATGTGAGGACGCCCTGAATCCGTACGCCTTCTCGAAGCTCGCCTTCGACCGCTACGTGCGCCAGGTCATGCCAGAGGCACACAGCCAGATCGTCGGCCTCAAGTACTTCAACGTCTACGGCCCGCAGGAGCACCACAAGGGCAAGATGGCCTCCATCTTCTACCAGCTCTACAACCAGATCAACGAGACGGGCAAGGCGCGCCTGTTCCGCGGCTGGGGCGAGATTGCCGGCAAGCCTGTCGAGGACGGCGAGCAGCGCCGCGATTTCGTCTACGTCAAGGACGTCGTGCGCGTCAACCTCTGGTTCTGGGAGAACCACGGCCCGTCCGGCATCTACAACTGCGGCACGGGCCACGCCCACAGCTACAACGAAGTAGCGCAGGCCGTCATCAAGGCCATGGGCAAAGGCGAGATCGCCTACCGCGACTTCCCGGAGGTCCTCAAGGGTAAGTACCAGAACTTCACCGAGTCCGACACGACGCATCTCCTCGCCGCCGGTTATGACCAGGGCTTCACCGACATGGAAGAAGCTGTAAAGGAATACGTCGACTTCCTCAACCAGGGCGGTTATTTTGAGTATGGCAAATAAAAAGCCTTCCCCTGTGGGGAAGGGGGACCGCGAAGCGGTAGATGAGGCTTCCCGAAAGGCCGTCTTCTTCGACCGCGACGGCACCCTCAACGTCGACATCCACTACCTCCATCGCCCCGAGGACTTCATCTGGATCCCCGGCGCCAAGGAGGCCATCCGCTATGTCAACGACCGTGGCTACCTTGCCATCCTCGTGACGAACCAGTCCGGCGTTGCCCGCGGCTACTACCCCGAGAGCGACGTCCAGCGCGTCTACGACTGGATGAACTGCGAGCTCCAGAAAGTCGGCGCCCACCTTGACGCCCTCTACTACTGCCCGCATCACCCCGAGGCAAAGCTTCCCGTATACCGCAAAGCCTGCACCTGCCGCAAGCCCGCCACCGGCCTCATCGACGCCGCCTGCGCCCGCTTCCACATCGACCGCACCAAGTCCTGCTTCGTCGGCGACAGCGACAGCGACATGCTCTGCGCCAAGAACGCCGGCCTCAAAGGCCTGCGCTACGAGGGCGGCAGTCTGCTGGAGCTGGTAAAAGGGATATGAGAACAAAATGTTCCTATGATAAAGAATCATGCTGAGCATGGTTCTTTTTTTATTGCAGAAGTTTCGTGCATCGATTAAACTATAGAGTGGTTGCTGTGAGCAATCGTCTGAGATAGCTAATAGAGGTGAACGATATGTTTTCATTATTTTTTGATGGGATACAGCAGGATCTGCAGATTGCAATCTTGCCGCCTATTCTATGTGCGCTGTTCCGTCTGATCTTCATTGAGGTCTACCGCCCTAAGAAGAGTCCATTTGGCGAATGGCGGAAGTGGTTGGCCTGCTTTCGCTACGGTTTCTGGTGGGGCATGGACTTTAATGCGTACGTGTTCTTGCTGCTCGTTGTCCTCGTTAGCCTGCCAGGCGCATTCCTGCCATCGTACTTTGAGGCGGGCGATACCATCCGTCAGGTCGCTGTCACGATTTATGCCGTTGTGCTCTATACGGCCTTCCTGGGCAAGATGATCTTTTACTATCACTACCATGACATCTACAACAGCACTCTGTGGTTGGGCAAAAAGGCCGAGAAGCACAATCTTCTGGATATCTTCTTCCACCAGAATCACGGTGCCTTGCTGATGATCAGCTACATTCCTTACACACTGCTCTGTTGGTGGGCTGGGGGCGCATTCCTCTCCATCCCGCAGCTGACGTACTACCTTGTGCCGTCGGGGGCCTTGCAGATTGCCATCAATGTTGCCATCGTAATCGGCGTGGCCCTGCTGTTCTACTATTTCCGTTATGGCGGCACGCTGATTCACGACAACAAACCCGAATGGGATACCATCCCGAGCATCGTTAAAGAAGACATCTTCATGGCGCGTGCGACGGTGGATGATCTCGTCGCGCTTGAGAACGTGCTCAAGCATCCGCTTCAGGAAGGCCTGAGCCATACTGATGAGGAGGATGAACCTGTCATCGATGCCATTATGCCCGAAGTGATGAAAGGCGGCAAGTGGAAGGAGCTCAAGAATCCGGCCGAAGCATTCGTGCATGAGGCAAAGGGTGCACGCATCAAGAAGCCGAAGCACATCTTCCTGATCGTGGGTGAGAGCTACGCCCAGATGCCGCTTGACGACATCTACAGCAACTACCACATCATGGACGGTGCTAAAGCCTTCCGACAGGACCCGCATACCGTCTCGCTCAACAATTTCCTGCCAGCGGGCATGATCTCGCGTCCTGCCATTGTCAGCCTGATGACGGGCATTTTTGACGCCAAGCTGGAGCTCAATGAGCGCGAAGACTTTTGGCACGGCACGCTTGCCACGACATTGCCCAATCAGTTGCGCAAGCTTGGCTATCGCTCTATCTATTGGTACGGCGGCAATCCTACGTATGGCAACTTTGACAAGTTTGGCCCTGCTGTGGGCTTTGACAAGGTCATGGGCGCGACAGAGTTCTGCCCGCCTGACTCGCCGAAGACATGGGTGGGCGTCTACGACCATATCTTCCTGCAGCATGCAGCGGAGCTTATCCAGAAGATGGATGATGACACGCCGACCTTTCACTACATCTACACGACCTCGAACCACGGTCCCTACAAGATGCCACTCAAGAAGCTTGGCTTCGATGCCGATGCAGTCCTCAAGGATCTGCCGGAATCCGTGCGGCATAATCACAAAAAGCAGAAAATCCTGGGTACTTACTGGTACAGCGATAAGGCCATCTCAGACTTTGTGACGGAGATGAAGCGCGTCTATCCAGATGCGTTGTTTATCGTGACGGGCGACCATGCAAGCATCCCCATCCATCCGGGCGATACGCTGACGCGCCAGGATGTCACCCTGCGCGAGCAGTTTTGCACCTCTTTTGCAATGCATCATCCCGAGCTCACGCAGGATATTCTCGCAGGCAACATGATTGGCGGCCATATGAACATCATGCCGACCATCTTCGAGCTGATTGCCCCCAAGGGGTTCTCGTACTACTCCCTCGTGCCATCGCTGACCGAGCCGCTTGACCATGTCGTGACGCCGTATCACTGGCTCACCAAGGAGAATGTGGGCTCAGCGCAGACACCCGTATATCAATCCACAATTGTCACAGACCAAGAGTTGTCAACAAAGGAGAGCAAGGGCATCCGCTACGCAGATGAGATCGCCGGTGTCGATGCCCTGACAGCCTGGGTTTGCCGACATCCAGAAGAACTGAGTTCAATCTGACCTAGATATCACTGCGATGGATAAGCCTCTTTGATGCAAGAGGCTTATTTTTGATTGTAGTTGTAGGTGCTTTTACCTGTAACCGAGCGACTTTTATGATATAATGAGAAAATAAGAGACGGTCAAGTGTATGACAGTTGATAACAGATAAAAAATGGAAATGAGAGGTGTCAGATGCTCAGACTGGCAGTGTTGATCTTGACACGAAATGAGGAAGCCCATATCGAGGCGTGCATCAAGAGTGCGTCATTTGCCGATGAGATTGTCGTTATTGACTCTGGCAGCATCGATAAGACGCAGGCTATAGCTGAGTCAATGGGGGCGAAGTTCACCGCACATCCGATGGGAGATGATGGCTTTGCTGGTCAGCGAAACTTCGCCCTGACACAGACGACAGCTGACTGGGTGTTCTATCTCGATGCAGATGAGCGAATCCAGGAAGAGGCGGCGCGGGAAATCCGCCGGATTGTATCGGATGGCAATCCGGCGGCCTATCAGGTGGAGCGCAAGAATATCGTCTTTGGAAAGATGATGCATCATGGCGGTCATCGCCCCGATTTTGTCTATCGTCTGTATCCGCGCACGGCCATTCATTGGCAGGGCAAGGTCCATGAAGGCATTGAGACTGATTTGCCGCGCAAGACCTTGCACAATGTTCTGCTTCATTACACCTACACGACGTGGAAGCAGTATTTTGCCAAGTTTAATCAGTACACCAGCTTGGCGGCGCAATCCATGTTTGAGCGCAACAAGCGGGTGGGGAAAGCCGGGGCGCTTGGCCATGCGGTGTTCACCTTCATCCGTGACTATCTGCTCAGGGGAGGCTTCCTCGACGGCTTCATGGGCTTGACCATGTCGGTGATGGCATCGGTGTACACCTTCGTCAAGTACTTGAAGCTAATCAATCTCTATCGACTGCAGGATGGTGGCAGCAAGTGAACGAGAAAATCAACATTGTCTTTGCCTGCGACAGCAACTATGCACAGCATGCGACGGTAGCCATGATGTCCATCCTGAAGAACACGGCTGATCCGACACGTATCGTGTTTTATCTGCTGGATGATCAGATTGACGCGGCCGTCAAGGCGAAGATACAGGCATCGATTGAACAGGCACATGCTGCAATCCACTTCTGTGAGGTAGACGCGAGCCAATTCGCGGAGTTCTTCGTCAGCGGCCAGCTGAGCCGTGCGGCGTATTTCCGCCTTGAAATGGGGCATCTGCTGCCAGATTCTGTCGAAAAGGTCATCTACCTCGACTGTGACCTGCTTGTCTTGGATGACATAACGGTGCTTTGGAATTATGATATGAGTAATCATCCATTAGCTGCGGTTATGGATTTAGGCATTATGGCGTCAAGCAAAGATTGGCGAAGTAAGCAGGAGCAGCTGGGTTTCTCGTCAGAGGACATCTACTTCAATTCTGGTGTCCTCGTGGTGGATTTGAAGTCTTGGCGTGAGCACGACTATGGCAGACAGGCTGAGCAATTGGCGGAGCAGAATAAGTATCGCCATCACGATCAGGATGCATTGAACCAGCTCTTCCATCGGGACTGGCAGCCTGTGCCACTACGCTGGAATGTCATACCGCCGGTCTGGTACCTATTTCTCAAGATCTTGAAGCGACGGGAATTCCGCCATATGGCAATTGAGGCGAGGAAGCACATCAGCATTCTCCACTATGCCGGAGGCTATAAGCCCTGGGAGTACGCGTCATATGCGTCTTTTAATGCCAAGTATTATGAGTACCTGCGGCAGACCGAGTTTTGCAATGCAGAAATGCCACAGCCAGATCCTCGCCGCAAGGGCCGTTCCATTGCGCGCCAGCTGCGCCGCTTGAAGCTGGCAGACTTCTGGCAGAGATTCTTTACAGTATTTTGATAGATTGGGAGTAGGGGACAATATGTTTGATGCGATTCGCGTGGGCAAGCAGATATACAATATGGAGAATTCGAGTGAAGCACGGCGTTGCGTCGTCTTCGTCATCCGCTGCCTGCTGCACCCGCAGAAGATGAAGCGCTTGCAGCGCTTCTTTTCGAGCAACGAGAAGCTGGCCCGCATTGCGGAGGAGTACGGCTTCGTATACGAGCAGCCGACTCGCGCATTTTTTTACAACAAGTCGACCTTTGACGAGCGCATCAAACTCGTCGAAGAGCACATGACGTACCTGACGGAACATCTCAAGGGGGATACGGCAGTAGACCTCTATCGCAATCGGTCGATTGAGCTCTGGCAGTCACAGGACGAAGGCGACACACCTTTGACGCTGAAGTTGACGTATCACCCAGGACAGCGCAAAGAAGGGCTGATGTCCGTCTGGCTGGACTATGAAGGGCAGGCGCTCTACCAGATGATGTTCTGGATCGCAAAGGATAAGAAAGACGAGTGGTCCCTGTTCATTGGTGCCATGCAGGGACCGCATATGGATCATTCACGTGATGTGATCAAGAAAGTCACGAAGCGCTGTCATGCGTACCGCACGAAGAATCTCATCCTGCACGCCACGCAGGAAGTTGCGAAGGCTCTGGACCTCAAGCACATCTATGCTGTGACGAACTATGGCTACTACGCCAATAACCACGTGCGGCGCGACCGCAAACTCAAGACCGACTTCGGCGCTTTCTGGGAGGAGTCTGGCGGCAAGCTCTGCGACGATAAGCGCTTCTATGAGCTCCCGCTGACAGAGTACCGCAAGACGATGGAAGAAATCCCCACAAGAAAAAGAGCAAACTACCGTAAACGGTTTGCTCTTCTAGATGAGATAGATGCCAGCATTGCGATAAATCTTCGGGCATTACGCGCGTAAGAAGTGCTGCAGCCATCCGGTAAGCGTATATTGTTGTACGATTTCTGGTGCAATAGGGTGGAATGGGCTGTGCAGGAAATCAGGCAGTTCCTCCAGAGAACGCTCTCCCAAGATGAAGATGTTCTGTGGGTGATAGAAGTCGTATGACTTGATCTCCGGGCTGTTCGTGATGAGCTTCTTGCGCAGGAACAGTGCTTCGAAGGAACGCTGTGTCAGTCCTGTCTGCCCATCGGATATCAGCTCGAGGATGGCCCGGCTGGTTCGCACGCGCTCCTGCACGACTGAGTACGGCATATACCCCGCACTCGCGGGCTTGGGCCGATGGAACAGGCCGCGGTGACGGTTCTGCGGCACGAGCCGCAGTTCATGCGTGAGCCCCGCTTGGTCGAGCACCTTCGTGATATCGTCGATGCGCGCGCGCCGGTCGCCCTTCTCTTCGCCGATGAAGAACACGTCACGCTGATATGCTTCCTGTGTGAGCGCATCATACGCATCGAAGTCGCATGGGGAGAAGATGTAGAAGTATGGCGCAAAGGTCGCGTGGTACTTCTCGGCGATGTGGCGGTCGCATGTGTAGAAATGCACGGGCATGTCGGTATAGCGTGATGGTTCCTTCGGCGTGCCCGGGCGGACTGGTGAGTCATAGAACGCACAGAGGTTGCAGTTTGGGTTGTGCGAAAGGATATAGTCGAAGACATCGCGACCGCGCACCTCATCGATGAGGATGACCGTATCGTAATCTTCGATGTGTTCCTTCCAGTCACCGTACCAATGGCTGGGCGTCACACTGTCCGTGAACTGCAGCGCACGCGGCATATGGAAGGAAAGGTCCTTCAGCCGCTTCTGAGAGCGAGGCAGATCCTCGCGGTAGATGCGAGCAGCTGTTACTTCAGGATAATGTACCAGCCACTCCTGCGGCGGCCGCAGAGGCCAGCCGAGAATGAGAATCTGATGGTTTTTAATAGAGTTCAAGGCAGATACTTCCTTTTTTATAGATAAAATCGTATAATATTTAAGTCAATTATAACAAATAGAGTATAGTGGCGTCAATGAATAGGAAGGGGTAGTAACTTATGAAATTTGTTATAGTATCTACCAAACAATCTGGAGGTGGGCCGATTGTTCTGTACAGGCTTGTTAAAACATTGGGAGAGCTAGGTTATGACGCATCAATCTTTAATATTGGGAAAGTATCGGATAATCGATTTAAGTTTATTCTTAAACAACTGAATTATTGGTTTAATGAGTGGATACGATGCACATTGATAAAATTATTCCCAAACTCTAATCGCGCTAAGCGTCATTATCAAGGATATGTATATTTTCCAGTAAAAGGTTGCAAGAGAAAGATTCTTCCGATAGTAGATGATGATACTATAGTTGTCTATCCCGAAATTGTAAGAGGAAATCCATTGCATGCTAAGCATGTAGTACGCTGGTTATTGTATTATAATTGCTTTCCCGGGGATACGACGTGGTATTCTCATACTGATTTATTTATCGCATATCGAGAACAATTTAATGATTTGTCTTTGAATCCAAATTGTTATTTATTGAAGATATTTAATTTCGACAAAGATTTATATAAACGGACAAATTATGGAGGAAGAAAGGGAGTGTGCTATTTCATTCGTAAAGGAAGTAATCGACCTGACTTGCCTCAGATGTTTGATGGTCCTATTTTAGATGATCTTTCTGAACCAGAAAAAGTGAAAATTCTAAACGAATGTGAAAAATGTTATTTATATGATACACAAACATTTTATGCATCAATTGCAGCGTTGTGTGGGTGTATCCCTATTGTCGTGCCGGAAATCGGTAAAACAAAAGAAGATTATGTAAAAAAAGATGATCATCTTTTTGGAATAGCATATAGTGATACATCTGCAGAAATAGAATATGCAATCCGGACTAGAGAAAAGGTCCTGTTAAGAATTAATAATATGTTAGCTGGGAATATTAAGAATGCGGAAGATTTCATACACCTTTGTAAAATTTATTTTGGTGTAAAGACTTAATAAACCATATATTCTCTTCTGCTGTAGAAGAGATATAGTAGTAATATATTTGAAGTTTGAGTCTGTTATTATCTCACATGATGCCTATATTGGGGTGAATTCAATTTTTCTCTGTAAATGTTGCATTAGGGAAAGAGCTTCAGCTTGGAGATGAATATTATTTCGGCCTGGGAGCTATTGGTCGCGAGAAAATGCAATCAATGTCCGTGCCATCATTTGCATAGGAGTATAGTGTTGCATGATGTGGATTGAGACTCAGTCATAGTGTGAAATACTGCTTATGCTTTACGTAAGAGTGAAACGAGAGCGGTATTTTACTACTAATACTGAGTCTGGAAAGGACAAAATTCCATGAAAAAACTTTTGCTTTTGGGTGGATCGCGTTACTTATTACCAGCGATAAAGGCTGCACATGAATTAGGCGTTTATGTTATTACTTGCGATTATTTACCGCATAATTATGCACATCAATTTGCCGATGAATATCATAATGTTAGCATCATCGATAAAGAAGCTGTCTTAAAATTAGCTCAAAAGTTAAATATTGATGGCATTATGTCTTATGCGACGGACCCTGGCGTTGCCACAGCTGCTTATGTGGCTGAGAAAATGCATCTTCCTGGTAATAATCCATATGAGTCAGTAGCTATCTTGCAGAATAAAGGACGATTCCGTCAATTTTTGCGGGAGCATGGTTTCAATGTCCCTAAAATGAAGGTTTTTCGCGATTGGAAAGAAGTAGAGTCATTGTTGGGCGAAATTGAATATCCTACCATTGTCAAGCCGACAGATTCAGCAGGAAGTAAAGGAGTCCGTCGGGTTGACAGAGAGGAAGAGTTGAAATCTGCAGTATCATATGCATTAAATCATTCTATTGGTCACGAATGCATCATAGAACAATTTATTGAAAAGGTTGGATTTTCTACCGATACAGATAGTTTTTCTGTTGATGGGAAACTAGTCTTTTTCTCTTTGAATGATCAGTGGTTCGATGAAAAGGCAGCGAATGAATATACACCAGCTGCTTATTGTTGGCCATCTACTATGCCGACTAAATTCCAAAAAGAGCTGCAAGATGAAATACAGAGATTGCTGAGCTTACTTCATATGGGAACGTCTATTTATAATATCGAGACGCGGCTAGGAAGAGATGGTAAGGTGTATATCATGGAGGTATCTCCACGTGCAGGTGGTAATCGCTTGGCAGAGATGCTTCGATACGCTACAGGGCAGGACATTATTCGTGCTAGTGTACAAGGAGCATTGGGATTGCCCATTGATTCTCTGACTATGCCCGAATATCATGGCCATTGGGGAATAGCAATCTTACATAGTGAACGTGAGGGATTTTTTAAGGATATTCTCTATAATGATATTTTAAAAGATAAGATTGTAGAGCAAGATGTATGGGTTAAGCCTGGTGATAAAGTAGAACCCTTTACTGGTGCAAATGAATCATTGGGGACATTAGTGTTACATTGCTTAACGCACAATGATTTAGTTGATACATTAAATAATCTAAACAATTTAGTGAGAATTGAACTGGATTTATAAGAAATCAAAGGCTATATGTGAGTGTATATTTTCAAATGGGAATGTCTCATAGATATGAAGGCTATAAAGATTTATGCATTTGAGCTTTGTAGAAATATTCCGGTTGCATTGATGTGGAAGCATCATTATAAATATGTATATACCTAACTTTTTTATGATTCGATATTATTAATAAGAATATTTATTTAATGCGATAAGTGATTAATGAATATCGATAAAGTAAGAAAAGAATTTTGATATGAACCAGTTTATACTGTTGAGAGACCACTAAAAGTTTATAAGCATAAACTGAAATTGAATCATTTTACTAAAGGGTGTTTGTCTAAAATATAAAATACTTAAACGTGAGACATCTGTTTTATTGAAAACAGGAGGAAAAGCATGAAAAGAATTGTAGTGTTTGGTGCATCTGGAGATGTCGGACGATATTTTATTGACTATCTTTTGGCACAGAGAATGGGATATCAAATAATAGCAGTAGGACATAGAAGGAAATTTTCAATTTTTGATAAATACCCTTCTGTACAATATTATTCAATCGATATTACAGAAAAAAACGAATTTAAAATTTTACCAAAAGAAATTTTTGCTGTGGTTGATTTCGCGGGCTTAATGCCAGCACGGATGGAAGGTTATCATCCACAGCGATATATTGATGTCAATATATCAGGAACGTTAAATATCTTAGATTATGCTCGTAGTGCGCATGCTGATCGATTCCTTTTCATGCAAAGTTTTGGCGATATAAAAGACTATGGTGAAAAAGAAGTACTTCTCACAGCTAATATGCCAAGGAAATTCCGATTCGATACAGATCATACAGTTTATGTAATGACTAAGAATTTTGCCGTTGATTTACTCGAGAATTATCATCAGCTATACGGTATCAAGACCTTTGTTTTCCGTTTACCGACAATATACCTGTATTCTAAACAAGATCGGTTTTATGTTGATGGGAAGATGCGACAGATTGCTTATCGCCGTTTAATTGATATGGCGGTGCAGGGCGATACCATGCAGGTATGGGGAGACCCGTATCGAGTAAAGGATATGGTTTATGTCAAAGATTTTTGTCAAATGTTATTAAAAGCTCTCCATGTTAATCGTTCTCAAGGACACTACAATGTCGGAACTGGGGCTGGCATAACTCTTTTGGATCAGATCAAAGGCATTGTGCAAGTATTTGGCAACAATAATAAAATCATATTATGCCCTGATAAGCCAGATGCACCACAATATATTATGGACATCACACCAGCACGATTGGAACTTGGATATGAACCACAATACGATTATATTTCTATGCTAGAAGATTTTAAGAAAGAAATGAATAGTAATCGTTTATATCAGGATTAATTTTAAGGAGAAAATACTGTGTCAAAAATTTTAGTTACGCGGTCCTCAATGCCGCCAATGGATGAGTATGTAAATGAAATTAAGGATATCTGGAAGAGTCGATGGCTGACGAATATGGGCGTGAAACATAAGGCGCTGCAGATGAAGCTTCGTGAATATCTCAATGTGGAGCATATCGATTTATTCACAAATGGCCATATGGCGCTAGAACTTTCGCTGCAGGCGATGAATCTGCAGGGAGAGGTCATCACGACGCCGTTTACGTTTGCTTCGACGACGCATGCGATTGTCCGCAATGGCCTGACGCCGGTCTTTTGTGATATCAATCCACAGGATTTCACGATAGATGTCGACAAGCTCGAGTCGCTGATCACGGACCGCACCTGTGCCATCATGCCAGTTCATGTCTACGGCAATGTCTGCAATGTCGAGGAGATCGCGCGGATTGCCAACAAGTATGAGCTGAAGGTCATCTATGATGCGGCGCACACGTTTGGCGTCAAGTACAAGGGCAAGAGTACGGCTTCTTTTGGTGATGTTTCCTGTTTCAGTTTCCATGCAACGAAGGTCTTCCATTCGATTGAAGGCGGTGCTGCTTGCTTCCGCGATGAGGAATTCGGCAAGAAGCTCTATGGGCTGAAGAACTTCGGCATCCGCGGCCCGGAGACGGTGGATGCTGTCGGTGCCAATGCCAAGATGAATGAGTTCTGCGCGGCGATGGGCATCTGCAACCTGCGCCATGTCGATGAGGAAATCGCGAAACGTGGCAAGGCTGTGGCTCGCTACCGCGAGCGCCTCGGCGATGTCGACGGCCTGCAGCTCAATCCCATCCAGAAGGATGTCGAACCGAACTACGCATACTTTCCTGTAATCTTCGATGAGAAGACCTTTGGGGCAACACGCAGTGAAGTTATGGAAGCCATGGCAGCACACGACATCGGCGTGCGCAAGTACTTCTACCCGCTGACGAATACCTTTGAGTGCTTCCACAATATGTTCGATGTTAACGAGACGCCAGTGGCTCTGCACATGAGCCGTCATGTTTTGACATTACCACTTTATGCAGATTTGAGTATAGCCGATGTTGATAGAATCTGTGATATAATACTAAGGTTAAAGAAATAGTATAATTCACTATACTTATACACTTATTTAAGAGCTGTGGCACTTAGATTTTAAATTCATCGACATTCCAATAGTAGGATATCTCCGAAGGAGCCATCTATGCATTCATGAATGAGAAGAAGCTTTTATACGAATTCTATGCGGGAGAGCGTGAGGACTGAATGATCCGCTCTTGATGGATTCTTTTGCCATCTTCGAATATCTATTATGGTAAAGGTGAGTACATGAAGAATTTTAGTCCAGACTTTTTTTCAACAGAAAACTTCATTGTTTCAAAAAAGATTTATCGATATGCGAATGATGCAGATGGTTATCACATTTGCTACAATGTAAATGATGCATTTATTCCTATCATGGGAGCGTCAATGGTTTCGGTACTCGAAAACAACAGAGAAGTGCCGATTACCTTTCACCTCTTTACAGATGGATATAGCGAGGATAATGCGAATAAGATTGATGCATTGGCAAAGAAATGGCATTGCACTTGTATTCTGTATCATTTGAATATGGAGCCGTTTCATGATTTCCATATCAAGGTAGAACGTTTCTCGCGCATCACGTATGCTCGGCTGTATATGCCAAAGCTTGTCAAGGAATATGCTGCGCGCTACATTTATCTCGATGCAGATACGATGTGTGTGGCACCGCTGAACAGACTTTGGGCCATGGACTTGCAAGGGGCTCCGATGGGAGCTGTATCGGAACGCGCGTCGGCTGTGGATTATCGAGCCGGATTCTTGCATCTCAAAAATAGGAAATACTTCAACGACGGGGTCATGATGGTGGATATACCAGAATGGGAAAGGCAGCATATCACGGAACAGGCTTTTTCCTATCAGTGTGAGCCCCGGAAGCGATTCTTGGGTCAGAGCCAGGATGTGCTGAACCTTGTCTTTGATGGGACGAACTATTTCCTGCCAGCTGACTACAATGTATATGATGGCGGTGGCTATGATCAGGGGCATAGTGTCATCATACATTGGACTGGCCGACGAAAGCCCTGGCAGATGGTGCTGTCTGCCTTTGATGCACAATGGCGCAAGTACAATGCGTTATCGCCATGGGAGACGTTGACGAACATACTCCCTGTGAAGAAGCCAGAGAACTACCATGACTTCAAGTACTGGGGCTATTACCGCAAGGGGGATGGTTATTTCGGTGACTTCCTGAAGGGGATGTTCTGGTACAGTGTCCTGCGAATTCGCTATAAGCTCGGTATATGATGAGGAAGAAGTGCGTACGATATGAAGATTGCAATTGCTGGTACAGGATATGTCGGATTGTCAAATGGCATGCTGCTCGCACAGCACCATGATGTTGTTGCGTTGGATATCAATGAAGAGAAGGTTCATAAATTGAATCAGGGCATCTCGCCCGTTATCGATGCAGATATCTCTTCTTTCTTGCAGCGCGATGATATCCACTTCAAGGCAACGCTGGATGCCAAGGAAGCATTCTCGGATGCTGATTTTGTCATCATCTCGACTCCGACGAATTATGATCCGAAGAAGAACTTCTTTGACACATCGTCGGTGGAGACGGTCATTGAGGAGGTACTGGCCATCAATCCGCAGGCGGTGATGGTCATCAAGTCAACGGTGCCAGTCGGGTATACGGAACATGTGAAGGCGAAGTACCATACGGACAATATCATGTTCTCGCCGGAGTTTTTGCGTGAGGGCAAGGCTTTGTATGATAATCTCCATCCATCTCGTATCGTAGTTGGTGAAAAGTCGGAGCGGGCACATGTCTTTGCCAATCTGCTGGCAGAAGGCGCAGTCAAGAAGGATATTCCGATGATCTTCACGGGATCGACGGAGGCGGAGGCAATCAAGCTCTTTGCGAATACGTATCTGGCGCTGCGTGTGGCGTATTTCAATGAGCTCGACTCGTATGCGGAGATTCGTGGCCTTAATACGGGCGATATCATCAAGGGTGTCTGCCTTGACCCGCGCATCGGTGACTTCTACAATAATCCGTCTTTTGGCTACGGCGGCTACTGCCTGCCGAAGGACACGAAGCAGCTGTTGGCGAACTACCATGATG
>OLRV01000048.1_pt1 | contig 97018 bp, 130 predicted proteins | sample 1672421 | NCBI WGS metagenome assembly OLRV01 (sample SAMEA3136684, study PRJEB25190) | human gut metagenome | biome: human gut; feature: human-associated habitat; material: faeces | place: Austria | collected 2013
GGCGCAGGATGATATCTATTACTTCTCCATTGCCTGCTCGAACACCCACCGCGATCCGCTGACCGGCCACTATCTGCCGAATGCCAGCATGAACCCGATGATGATCAAGAGCGGCACCTACATGGGCAGACACGTCAACTATGCGGTCGGCCATGTGAACATCACTCCGGAGTGGTGGGAGAATGACGGCATCGTTTCCGTCCGTTCCGCCATCCGTCCGCATGAGAACTCCACGGATCAGTACAACGAGAACTACGGCGTCGGTGCTGACGGCAAGATGACCTTCAAGTCCGGCACCAAGATGGGTGTCTGGAACTACATTGAAAAGATCGACAACACCGATCACATCAACATGGTTGGTCAGACGCAGAAGTCCACGCACGCCATGCTGCAGGAGAAATTCTTCGAGCTTGCCAAGATGCTCAACAGCATCCCGGTCAGAACCAGCGCCTCCGATACGCACATCTGCCCGGGCGCCGGCTTTACGGATATGCCGGCCTACAGCTCTTGGGCACATGAAGGCCTGGATTACTGCATCCAGAACGGCATCATGAGCGGCATGAGCGCCACGACCATCGCGCCGGACGGCGTGACCACGCGTGCGCAGCTGGTGGAGATGCTTTACTGCCAGGCCGGCAGCCCGAAGGCCACGAAGGCCAGTCCCTTCACGGACCTGACGGAGAGCTGGTATGTCGATGCGATCAACTGGGCCGCGGAGAAGGGTGTCGTGAGCGGTACGAGTGCTACCACGTTTTCCCCGAATGCAACGATCACGCGTCAGGACATGGCGACGATCCTCTATAACTACGCTAAGAACGTCCTCGACCTGAACGTGTTCCAGACTGCGGATCTGACCGGCTATCCGGATTACAGCAGCATCTCCGGCTATGCCCGCACGCCGATGTCCTGGGCGGTCGCACAGGGCGTGATCCTCGGCGTCGGCAATTCCAACGGCGTGGACACCCTTCAGCCGAAGGGTGATGCCACCCGTGCGCAGACCGCTACGATCATCATGCGCTTCTGCCAGAACGTCCTCTGAGACTTCATTTCAACAACACAAGCCCGATGGGATCTTCCCATCGGGCTTGTCCTGTTTTCGCTTTTCCTAAAAATCAGCGCGCCTTTTCCCAGCCGTCGAGCGGTGCGCGCTGGATGGCGCCGAACACCTTGCTGCGCAGATCGGGGTAGGTCTGGCTCATGGTGCGGATGAACTGCTTGATCTCGTAGCGCTTGCTGCCGCGGTCCTCGGGGCAGGGGTTTTCGACGATCGGCAGCGCCAGCGCCTTCGCCAGATTGGCGATGCGCCCCTCGCCGGCGTAGAGCATCGGACGGATCTGATCCACGCCCGTGCGCGTCATGTGTGTCACCGGCTGAAAGCAGCTGATGCGCCCCTCGTACACGAGCGAGAGCAGGAACGTCTCGACCGCGTCGTCAAAGTGATGGCCGAGCGCGAGCTTTGTGATGCCACGCGCGCTGAGCGCGGTACACAGCGCGCCGCGGCGCATCTTGGCGCACAGGGAGCAGGGATTGTCCTCCTTGCGCACGTCGAACACGACCTCCTTGATGTCCGTTTTCAGGCGGGTGTATGGCACGCCGAGCGTATCGCACAGCTCCGCCACCGGCGCGAAGTCCATGCCGTCAAAGCCGAGCTCGACCGTGATGGCCTCGAGCGTGAACGGCTTCGGATAGTACCGGCGCAGCTCATTGAGCGCCATGAGCAGCACGAGCGAATCCTTGCCGCCCGAGACGCCGACGGCGACGGTGTCGCCCGGCGCGATCATGTCATAATCCTCCACGCACCGGCGCACCAGACCGGTGAACGCGTTCAGGTCATTCATAGCGGGACCTCCAAAATGAAAATAGAAACTGTGAATTCGAGCGTAAAACGGAGTAAAACGGAGCTTTTGAGAGCAAAAATATATCTAAATAAAAATTCCGTTGACAGGCTTTGATGATTGTGGTATAAAAGATAAGCGCGAATGCGAGACCTATTCTACGTTTGCGCCTGAAAAATGTCAAAATGTTTTTCAACACATTCTAATTGGAGGCACGAATATGTCCACTACTTTGCTGAACAAGGACACCGTCACCCGCAAGTGGTACGTTCTGGATGCAGCCGGCAAGCCGATGGGCAAGACCGCAGCGCTCGCTGCCGATCTGCTGCGCGGCAAGCTCAAGACCGACTACACCCCGCACGTTGACTGCGGCGACTTTGTCATCATCATCAACGCCGAGCAGGCAGTGCTCACCGGCAAGAAGCTCGAGCAGAAGTACTACCGCACGCACTCCGGTTATCCCGGCGGCCTGCACGAGACGCAGTACAAGAAGCTCATGAAGGACAAGCCCGAGCTGGCTATGCGTCTGGCTGTGCGCGGCATGCTGCAGAAGAACACCATCGCCCAGTGGCAGCTCAAGCGCCTGAAGATCTATCGCGGCGCCGAGCATCCCCATGCGGCACAGAAGCCCGAAGTCTGGGATCGCTGAGAAGGAGGAAATAGAACATGGCAACTTATACGAGCAAGAAAGCCTATATGTATGGCACCGGCCGCAGAAAGTCCTCCGTCGCGCGTGTGCACCTGTTCCCGAACGGCACCGGCAGCATCACCGTCAACGGCCGTCCGCTGGATGACTACTTTGGTCTCGAGACCCTGAAGCTCATCGTTCGTCAGCCCTTCGCGGCGACCGACACCATGGGCAAGTTCGACGTCGAAGCCACCGTGACCGGCGGCGGTGTGACCGGCCAGGCCGGCGCGATCCGCCACGGCATCGCCCGTGCGCTGCTCCAGGTCGAGGACAGCTACCGTGCGCCCCTGAAGGCCGCCGGCCTGCTGACCCGTGACCCGAGAATGAAAGAGCGTAAGAAGTACGGCCTCAAAGCCGCTCGTCGCGCTCCGCAGTTCAGCAAGCGCTGATCTATCCGAATATCGTTTCCAAAGCCCGAGATCCGCTGGATCCCGGGCTTTTCTTTGTCCGCGCGGGAGCGGGCGATCGGATTTTTGCGCGCACTGGCTTGACAAACCGGGGCCGATGTGGCACATTATGCATGATTAGTTGTATCTAACTGCGTTTTGGGGGCACAAAACGCCCTGTTCCGGGGCAAATCTGAAAAGGAGTCAAGCCTTTTATGCCGGAATCACTGATATTCTGAAACTTCGCGTCCTACTCAGCTTCCTCAATGAAGATCCCAAAACCTGCACGGTCACGGGCCTTGCCGGTGTGCTCGGCGAGGGGAAGCAGAAGGTCAGCCGCATCTTCATGGCGCTCGAGCGCGAGGGCCTGCTCGACCGGAGCGACCCGCGCCGCCCCTGCCTGACGGAGGCCGGGCGGGCGCGCGCGGCCTGTTATGAGGCGCGCACGAACGTCGTGCTCAACCACCTGCTCTATGAGGGCCTGGACATCGACAGCGCCATGCACGACGCCTATGCCTGGGCGCTCATCCGCAGCGAGCACGCCTTCCGGCTCTACACGCCGGCGGAGGAGTTGGCGATCAGCGAGACCATCTGCCGCCCCATGCTCGTGGGCAGCGTGCTCAGTTGGGTCGTATTTGCGGCGCTTGTGGCGCTAGCAGTCAGAGTCAGCGCGTGGTTTTGCATTCCGGCCGTTTTGGTCTGCATTTATGCGGCGATGTGCACCTGCCTTGGCATCTCCTATACCGTGCTGATCCGGACGCTGCGCGGGGAATGTGAAGATCCTGTACGCTGAGATGACCCGGCGGGCCGCCCGACGGCCTCATGACAGAGTACGCAAGGAAAGGAGGAGCGCGCGTGATCGAGATCGTGTATCATGGCGAGGCGGCCGCCGCTTTCGGCCCGGACGGGCAGGCCGGCGGCTTTGAAAACGCGGACGGAAACGGAGAGATCCACCTCTATCCGCTGCTGGACGGTGTGAGCGCCATGTGCCTGCGGCTGGAGATGGGCTCCTATACGGAGATCCGCACGCAGATCGGGATGCTGGAGATCAATTTCTGCGCCAACGGGCGCTTTGAGACCCGGTTTTCTCTGCGGGATCATGTTCTGCTCAAGCCGGGAGATATGGCCATCAGCTGTTACGACGGCGTGCACGGCACGATGTCGGAGTCGCACTTTCCGCTGGGCTATTACGAAGGCATCTGCCTGGAGGTAGCTCCGGATCCCGCCCGGCGCTGGATCGCGCGGAACGCGCCGGCGCTTTCCGTGGACTTTTCCGCGCTCAATCGCAACCTCCTGGGCAGTAAGTGGTATACATACGGCCCGGCCGGGCCGCGCTGTGAGCACGTGTTTCGGGAATTGTATGAAAGCATTGCCTATCTGGATCCCGGCTTCCTGCAGCTCAAGGTGCTGGAGCTGCTGATGCTGCTCGGCCGTGTTCCCCGCGAATCCGCAGCCGACCCGTACTGCTCAGTCAGGCAGGCAGAGCTGGCCCGGCATCTCCGGGATCATCTGCTGACCGACCGGGAGGGGTATGTCTCGCTGTCGCAGCTGGCGGCGGAGCACGAGATCTCGGTGTCCCACCTGCAAAAAATTTTCAAGCGGGTCTATGGCGTTCCGGTGTATCACTATATCAAGGAGTACCGGCTGGAACAGGCCGCAGTGGAGCTGGTGCGCAGCGCAAAGCCGGTGACACAGATCGCGCAGGCTGCGGGGTATGACAATGCCAGTAAGTTTTCCGCGTGCTTCAAGGCACGCTATGGCGCGACGCCGTCGCAGTACCGCGCCCATGCAAAGCATGCGTCAAAACGGAGCAGTGAAACCAAAACGGAGTAGCCCGGGGCGGCGCAATATGGTAGACTTCCTGCTGGTTAGACGAGACTAACTAATAACGGGAGGTATACAATGAAACAGAGAATTGCTGCATTTTTGATGTGCGTGATCTGCCTGCTGTCGGTCGTCGGCTGCGGACAGACCAAAGCGGACACGAACACCCCCTCGGCGGCCAATCAGCAGACGGTCACGGATGACTACCTGACGACCATCAGCGGGACGTATGTGGAGCTGTTCCCGGAGCTGTCGAAGGCGGATTACCGGAGCATCTGGCATGATGCCACCGCGCCGCTGGTGGGCGAGGACAATGCGGACGCCGCCACGGACAAGCTGCTCGGGATGTGCACGGCAAAGATCTACGGCGCAGACGCTGCCGAAAAATATGCGGCCGATCCGGACAGCATGGCCTTCGACTGCTATTTCCTGGGCGGGGTTTCGAAGTTCGTGATGGACGGCCACAAGATCACCGGTCTGGACACGCAGGGCAAGAAAGTTTTCTCCCACACTTATCGAAAGCTGGACAAGGAAAATGAAAACGGCTTCATTTTCTATCAGAGCGAGGACGAAAACTCCGGCGAATTCACCTACTTTGCCTTCTCTCCGGACACGATGAGCACGACCACCACACACAGGACGATGCCGAGGCCAAGGAAAATCCACGCGTTCGCCACATGGGTTGAATTACGCGAGTTAATGTACTTCAACGCCTGCTCCTTCACCTTGCGCTCCACCTCGTCCGCGTCATCCTCGGATTCAGCCACGCTCTCATACAATTCGGCCAACGGCTTCTGCTTGCCGCCCGCATCCTCCATACGCTCCAACTCGTACTGCGTCTTCCAGTCGATCAGGCCGGACATGCGGATGCCGTTCCTCACGGCCATCTGCGTCAACAATACGAACACGGCGAAACCGACGAACACAGCCGCGATGACGATAAGAAAACCCATGACGCTCTCCTTTGCTCTCCTGCAATATGTCTCAACAGAGATTATCCCCCCAATTGACGGCTGATAAATCATGGGCGTTTCTCAAACAAGCCATCCTTGAGAATCTGCCGGTAATCCGCGAGAACCTGCATGGTCACGTCCAGCTCCGCCGCCATATGCCAGGTGTCGCCGTCCCACAGCTCTTCGGCCATGGCGAACTCGACCGGGCTTATCAGCATCAACGCCGTCTCGCGACGCGCCCTACGCTCGCACTTCACGCCGAACCGCGTGCCGCAGCCAAGATCACGATACTTCGCGTGCACAAGCTCATGGCATAGGGTGCAGAGCCTCTGCCGGTCGTTCAACCAGTCGGCAAGCCATATCGTCCGCAGCCGGTCGCAGTACAGGCCGCAGGTAGTGCCTGGAATATCGGATTCCAAAACCTTCAAACCCATGTGCTCGGCCTGACATTCCAAAACGTCGATGGTGATTCGAGACATTGTTCCCTTCGTATTATTAGGCGGCGGCATCATGATTGAATACCGCCGCCATATTCGTTGATGTCGTCAGTCTTCCGGTGTTTCGGCTTCGAGTCTCGCGTTCGGATCGTCGTTCGCGGCCATGTCGAATTCTTCACGGTAGATGATCGGACTGTTCACCCAGTCGGCGTCAGCGTTTTCCTTGAGACGGCGTGCGAGTTCCTGGAGCAGCTCGTCATTCGAAGCGTCATGCAGTCTTGCGACGGTCCTTCCGTTAGCCATCTCGTCGGCTCTTATATATCCGAACTCAACCAGAGCCTCTACGGGATTTTCGCTATATGCTCTAGCGATGATGATTACCGACTCGGCGCTGAACTCGCATCCTTTGTTGTATTGACGCCAGAGGGTTGAGACGCTGAGTCCGGTCTTGTTGCTGATTTCATTGATCGCCGCATCATGCGTTAGCTGTGCGAAATATGTTTTCTTATCCATGTATTTCATTATGAAATAAAAAGTCTTTCATGTCAACACGCCGAAAAGGTGTTTCGACTTGAAAAATCTCTTTTCACTGTGGTATATTACTTTTCAGGTTGAAAAACAAAATGCTTCACAATGAAAGGAACAGTGCTGATGGCTGAATACAAAATGCAGTTCCGAGACGGCTTCCTAGACCGAACCAAACAAATGAGCGGCCTCAAAACGGACGAAGCCTTCGCCGGAGCAATAGGAGTCAGCGAAAGCGTCCTAGCCAGAGCCAAAAAAACAAACGAATGCACACCACTCATGCTCATAGGACTCTACAAAGCATTCGGCTTCCAACCCGGAGAAATCGCCCAAATCAAACAAACTGCCTAACCACACCACACAACGCCAACGAGCAAAAGGACAACCAATGAAAATCACCACACCACACGGCACTCTCGAAGGCGACAACATCGAAGCCATCCTCAAAGAACATGGATATGACTGCCTGCGCGGTGCATGCCTGCGCGATGCCGACCTGCATGGTGCCGACCTGAGCGATGCCGACCTGAGCGATGTCGATCTGCGCTACGCCGACCTGAGCGATGCCGACCTGCGCGATGCCAACTATGTACAACTCAGCATCGCCAAAACCAGCATCCTTCCGGAGGAAGGCGACATCATCGGCTGGAAAAAAGCATACGTAGACGGCACAATGCTACCGAAATCAGTCATCGTAAAGCTCCTCATTCCGGCCGACGCGCAACGCTCCAACGGCACTGGGCGCAAATGCCGCGCCAGCAAAGCACGAGTGCTTGACCTGCAAGACAAGCAAGGCAACAGCCTTCCACCAGACACCACGGCATACAGCGGACACGACACAGACTTCACGTACAAAAAAGGCGAAACCATTCACGTCGAAGACTTCGACACCAACCGGTGGAAAGAATGCGCCCCCGGCATCCACTTCTTCATCACCCGCATCGAAGCCGTCAAATACTAGGAGAATCCAAATGAACACTGAAATCCAGCGATTCGACTTCAAGGGCGCAGCACTGCGCACCTTGATCGACGAGGCGGGGGAGCCCTGGTTCGTCGCCAAGGACGTATGCGACGTGCTTGAGCTCAGCAACGTAAGCCAAACACTGGCACGCCGCATCGATGACGACGAGAAAAGTTCCATCACTTTAAATGATGGAACCCCAGGAAACCCGAACAGGGCAATCGTCTCCGAATCCGGCCTCTACGCTCTCGTCCTCGCATCCCGCAAGCCGGAGGCCCACGAGTTCAAACGCTGGGTGACTCACGAGGTGCTGCCGTCCATTCGCAAGCATGGCGCATACATGACCCAGCAGACTCTAGACAAGGCGCTCACCAGCCCGGACTTCCTGATCCAGCTCGCCACCAAGCTGAAGGAGGAGCAGGAGAAGGTCAAGGAACTGGAACCGAAAGCCAAGGCGTTGGATGACTTCACGAACATTCCCGATGCTCTGCTTGTCCGTGACGCAGCGAAACTCCTAAGCAACAATTCCAACATTCAGATCGGTGAGCATGAGCTGCGCCAATGGCTTGTGGATAACGGTTGGATTTACCGGCAGCCTAACCAGTCGTGGTGCGCGGCGTCAAGTCGCGTGAGGCAAGGCCATATGGTCATGGTGTCCTCCCGTTCCCACGGAATCCACAAGGATGGCACGCCATTCGCCTATCCGCCGACCCCGAAGCTGACACGCAAGGGATTGGCGCTTATCCACCAGCGGTTGTCCGAACAAAGTTTCGAGCGAGTGCTTGACGCGGAGGTGGCGGCATGACGTTGTTGAATCCTCCCGCACCACCGCATGAGTTCGTTCTTGACGAGGGTGGGCACTGCGTGTTCCGTATCAACGAGCGGAAAGGCGCATCCATCGTCGAAAAGGACGGAAAAAAGACGAGCACATTGTATGAGATTCCAGAATCGAAACTGGCTGCGTTCATCCAATGGGCTTCCGACGTTCACGGTCAATCAAGATAGGAGACAGTAATGGAAGACGATTACAAGACCCGCATGGTCGAAGAATACCACGAACTCAAGGAACGCATCAGCGAACTCGATGATGTCGTCACCAGATACAAGAGGGGAGAGCTTGAGTTCAAGCCGAAATGCCTTGGCGGCATGATCGTCGCCCAACTCTACATCATGCAAGACTACTTGCACGTCCTCTTCGACCGCATCAAAGCCATGGGCATCAGCCTCGACTCCGACGACGAGCCTGACGAAAAGCCACTGCCACCGGAGCCACAGTCGCATGGATTCTTCATTCCACGCGACGGCTCGCCATACCTGATTCTCCATGACAGGGACGGCACATGGTCATACGTGACGAACACGCCTTCCATCATGGGCAGAATCAACGGTTGGAGTGAATTGGCCTCCACTATCAACATGCTCAGTGGATACCTTAACTGGGAGCAGCTGGTCGAAAACCTCCAAGATTCAGCTTTCCCACTCATCCCACTGGAAGCCTCAAGCATGCCGACAATCGCCAAGGCGCTCGCCGACAGCAAATGATTCTTCCCCATCCGCCTGCAACCCGGATGGGGACCATAAGCTTCGCCAGCCACTCCGATAAACAATCAAACAGTGGAAAATTGAACGTTTATCGAATATCCACGTTCACCGGCTGGCAAAGATGGGACATCCCATGATGTTCCATGCCGTGGCGAAACATATCCAAACGAACCGTCACAAGCGTTTGCGTACACGCGCCGCCACGGCAATCGTCCAAGCCCACGCAGTGGGAACAGGAACCGTACCACAAGACCATCGTCAATCGAACCAGACACCACATCTTCTCCTGTACTCAAAGGTATCCGACGATGATCTCGAACGGCTCGCGGTCCGAATCCGCGCTTGGACGCCAGCGGCATGACGTCAACGCCACCCATCGGGACGAAGTTTTTCACTTGGTTTTCTCCGTTCCGCATCGGGAACGATGGTCGGCCAGACTGGTTTCCTTATTTTTCCAGTCGCCCCGCACACCCTTTTGCGAGCCAACCGTCCAGCGTCATGCCGCAACCCGCTTACACCAACCACCAATCCAAGGAAGGAGCACACACAAATTGACGGCACCCATCATCTTCGAAGACGGCATCCTCACCAAAGACGAGGCGATCGCCTTCACGAAGGTAGGGAAGAAAACATTCGAAGACCTGTACGGATTTCTCGGATACCAATCCGGCCAAAACAAACTCTTCACAAAGAAGGAACTCCTACTCCGATTCTACGAAATCAAGGACCAAGCAAAGGAGATCAAACAATGACCACCAGACGACTAGTCACCCCGAAAGACGTGCGCGACAGACAATTCCGACCCTCATTCCCATTCATGGGATACGACGCTGACCAAGTTGACGACTTTCTGGACGACTGCGCGCTCACCATCCACGCCCTCTGGAACGAGAACCGGAAACTCGCCACGGAAAACAGACGACTCCGATACGAGAACCAAACTCTCAAAACCGACGTGAGCTTCTACAAGCTCGCAGTAGACACCATCGAACACCAACCCAAGGAACAACAATGACCAACACCCCCGAATACGACTTCAGCAGCCTCCGCCCGGACGAACTCAACTCCACCATCGCCGGACTCACCGCACTGAACAAACGAAGCGCCGAAGCCCTCAAAGCCGCAAAGGAAGAATGGCGGCGCTCGCATGACGGCGGCGATGAGGAGCACGCCGTGTTCGCCGGACTGGATGCGGGTGAAATCAGTCTCAGCAAAGGCACCGAAGGCCATTACGTGGTCGTTGACGAGCGTGCGTATGGTGCCATGCTGCATGACAGCCGTTTCCTCATCCCCGGTGGGAACGATGCGGCGGAGGCCGTATGGATGCCACGCCCCGAAGCGAAGTCGGAAGCCTATCTGAAGAACATGATCGCGGACCATGACGGCGAACTCCCACCCGGCGTCGAGTTCAAGCCGGGACGCGCCCAGACCGTCACGCTTCGCACCACGAGAGGATTCGTGGACAAGGCGTTCACCAGCGAGATAGCCCCGAAGATGTTCCAGATGCTCATTTCGACCAAGGAAGAGTAGCCATGTGCAAAAGCCTTACCATCACCAACGAGCAGGACACTTGGAGCCGCGCCCAGCTCGCGGCACTGTCCCAGCTTGGAGTGCAGAACGCGCAACAAGCCGACTTGGCAGTGTTCCTGCACCAATGCCAGCGTACCGGACTTGACCCTTTCAGTCGTCAAATCTACCTGATCGAACGCCGTCAGAAGCAAGGCAACGAATATGTTTCCAAGCAGACAATCCAAGTCGGCATTGACGGTTTCCGTCTCATCGCCCGTCGCGCGGCGGACAGGAACCATGAACTGTTCAGCGAACCGGAAACCCTCTGGTGTGGAGAGGATGGCGTCTGGCATGACGTGTGGATCGCCCAGACCCCTCCGGTCGCGGCGAAAGTCACCGTCCGTCGAGGAGAAGGTGAGTTCACCGGCGTGGCCCTCTACAGGGAATATGTCGGAACCCGTTACGACAAGAATCTCCGCAGGCAGGTCCCCACCAGCATGTGGACTTCGAAACCGGTGACCATGATCGCGAAATGCGCGGAAGCCCTCGCATTACGCAAGGCGTTCCCGCAGGATTTGAGCGGCCTGTACACGACCGACGAGATGCAGCAGACCAACAACGAGACCGAAGAGGAAATGGTCGAAGCCGAAGTGGTTGACGAGCAGCCACGCCAGAAGCCACGGCAATACGCTCCGCAGGTCCGTCAAGGCCAGCCGGAGCAGGCAGCGACTCAAGCCCCATCCAACGGTCCGGCCAGTCCTGACCAGTTGAAGACAGTCACCGACATCCTCCGCGCCTGCCAGATCAAACCGGAAGATGCTGACGCGTTCATCCAGAAAATCCTCCACGACCAGACGGTCACGAGCGCAAGCCTCACGGCGGTGCAGGCACAAACATTCATCAACGAATACCACAAGCACATGCAGCAGCAAGGAGCGGCACGATGAAATACGATCCGAAGAAACTCACCTACGGCGACGCGCTTAGAATCGCGACCGCCAACATGACCGTCACCGTCGAAGACGAAAACGGACAGCACGTCACCGGCAAGCTGAAGCACATCGGCCCGAATGACGCGCTCGCCGGTGACAACCTTGTGCTCCGTGATCTCATAGCATTGGCGCTCATCACCACCAGCAACGAGTATTTCGTCGTCCGTGACGACGATGAGAGAATCCTATGCCCGGCCATCAGATTCGACCGTGACCTGAACGTCACTTGGAACACGATCATCTCCATCGAAGAGAATCCCGACGACGGCGTGGAGCTGGATGTTTCCGAATTGAAGACGAAGCTCGTCAAGGACGAGACCCCCACCGCCGACGTGGACAAGCCAACCACCGACACCCAAGCGGAGGAGTGGGAGAAGCAGCTGCCCAAGGCCAACGGATTCTACAAGGCCGCGACCGGCAGCGTATGGCTCCACGCGGGCGACACTTGGACGCCCATCCTGAACCATCACGGCAACGTTCCGCCGAACGCCTTGCAGCAGACCACCGAGGCATTCGCCTTCAGCAGCGGCCATTCGAAACGATTCCCGTTCGAACGCCTCTGCGAGAAGAAACTGCCGACCCGTCCGGGCTTCTACCGCAACAAGGACAAGACGAACCTGTACTACCTCGACAGTTGCGGCGTGTGGAAGCTCATCGCCTATATGGGACCGGACTTCGACTCGCATTCGTTGAAGGACCCATGGGAATCGCGGTTCATTCCGGTGTTGAGCGGCGAGGTCATGTCCGAGAGACACGTCCGAAACGACATGCCTCTCCACTACTGCACGCTCGGTCTCGAACAACCGAAGGAAGCGGACTGCGGAGGCGAACTTTGAATATCACCAGACGAGCCGGATGCACGTGCGCATACTGCGTGCGTCACGATCCAGTCAAGACGGGACTCATCCCATACTGCCGTAAATGCGGCAAAAGCACTTGCGCCGCAGCGCGAAGCCACATGATTATGTGCAACGTCGAAGCGGCCAACAGACACAAGACGGCCGACCGTCTCAAAAACATGAAAGCCAAAGACCAGCAAGGATGGGTCGGACTCGAAACCCATCCACGACACGACAAGGAGAACAAGCAATGAGCACTCCGACCATCATCCTCGTGGGACGAATCGTCAAAATCAAAAAGGACGGCAACCTGTTCAACGCCGGAACCACGAAGAACGGCAAGAACTACATCCAGTTCCGCATCCTCTGCTCCAACAGGGTCAAGAACCCGGACGGCTCATGGGGTTACGGCGCATCCTGCTCACGCACCTGCGAAGCATGGAACGATCTCGCCACGCACATCCAGAACAGCATCAAGGAAGGCGACGAGTACATCGTCATCGGCAACGAGTCCGATGATCGTTTCGAGGATTCGTCCGGCGTCACCCACTACACGCAGAAGGTCAACGTCCGTGAGATCGGTCCGAGTCTCCGATGGGGCACCGCCCAACTGGTGAACGCAAGCCAGCAGTACGGCCAACGCCAGGCCGCATCCGCTCCCGCTCCCGCCATGCCGCAGCAGGCAGGCCCCGACCCGTGGGGCAGTAGCGGATTCGACGGATTCGGACAGTCCGCAGGAGAACCGGCGTTCTGATGTCACGCAATCGACAGTCGGCCAAAAAAGCCGGAACGGCAATGGAAACGGCGGTGGAACACTACCTGCAATGGGCGTTGAACGACCAGCGCATCATCCGCCGCCGCCTCCACGGCAGCAACGACCTAGGCGACATCGCCAACATCTTCTTCCACGGACAGCCGGTATGCGTGGAAGTCAAGAACACCAAACTCCTCGACGCCACGAAACACTACAACGAGGCGGTCGAGGAAGCCGGAAACCTTGACAGCCCATACCCGTGGGTCGTGCAGAAGAAGCCACGCGTCGGCCTATCCACGCTCGAACGAATCGGAAGGCAGCTCGCCTACACGGATTGGGACACATACAACACCATGTGCGCGTTGGCAGACAACGACAGGTACTTCACCCCACGAATCAGGACTGAGTTCCTAGGCAGACGCAAACAACTCGTGTGCGTCACATTGAAAAGCCTCGCACTCATCCTCAACGACGGACTGCCACTCGGACCGGAAGGACAATCATGACCGCGATAGTCGCCACATGCGCCCTCATCGTCAGTGCCATCGGATTCGTCATCATGATCGGCTCGTTGAACCTCATCGACCATAACAGGCCGTCAGGCGACCGGCTGTGGATATTGGGCATGACCCTAGTGGAGGGCGGTGCGATAACCATCCTCATCGACATCGGAATAGGACTCATGACATGACGGGAGAATCTGAAGTGAGGGACGGCTACACCCGACTCGACAACGGATTCTGGGCCGACGCGAGGATATGCAGACTCCGCGACGAAATGCCAAGAGCGGCGCTCATCTACGTCATGGCATTGAGCTGGTGCAGCTGCAACCTCACGGATGGAGACATCGACACCGACCAGCTGACGTACACGCTTGGCGCATCCGAACAGGAGATCGAAACCCTCATCGACATCGGCCTGTTCCAACAGACCATCACCGGCGTGCGCATCAACGAATACCAGTCGAACGGGAACCACACCAGAAAAGAACTGGCCGACCGGACGGCCAGCAACACGGCACGCAAACGCCGCAGCCGCGCACGACAGGCATCCGACGACAAGTATTCCGCCGATTTCGAAACCTTCTGGAAAGCGTATCCACGACACGTTGACAAGCGTCCAGCCTGGAAAGCATGGAAGAACGCCATCCAAGACACGGGCGCGGACACCATCATCAACAGCGCCCGAGCCTATGCCAGACAGGTCGAGATCGAAGGAACCGAACCCAAATACGTCAAATACGCGGCCACATGGCTCAACGCGGCGGGGTGGGAAAACGAATACGACATCCGACCAACCCTCACCCTCCGCACCAATCCGACCATGATGAGCCGCAACGAATCGAACCGCATGGCGAACCTCAACAGGGCATGGCAGTACATGAGCGACGAGGAACGCCAACGGGCGATGGGAGGAACAGGATGATAACCAAAGGAGAGGCCGCGATGCTGCTGACCACGATCAACGCGCATCACGGCAACGCCCAATGGGACGACCTGCAATTGGACGAGTTCTACCGCGAACTCGACAAACGCAACAGCATCCAAGACATGCGGACGGCGGTCGTGAGATTCTATGCGACCAAATCGGACAAGTGGATGCGTGCCGCCGACATCAACATCCTCTGCAAGAAAATCCGCGCCAGCCGGATTCCCGACGAGAACACCATCCAACAGCTCGCCGCCAAGCATCACGTCACGGCGGACGACTATTGGGAGTTCAAACGTCGCGTCGTCTTCGGCACCGCGCGGGAAGCCCGAGAGTTGGGCGAAGCCGTCAGCAAGGCCCTCGAACAGGCCGACCGTCCGCAAATCGCATCCAAGCCCATCGCATGCCAGCCAACCGTGGCCGACGATCTGGGAGACCTGTTCAAAACACCATGAGCAAATGGAAGGAAACCAACAAGTACGGCATCCACGAAAGCAAAGCCGCCTACTGGCGGTACACGCGGCAAAGGGACAAGGAAGCCGAAATCCTCAAGGAACTCGAACCACAGCCTCCCACGCATGTGGACCTGACCGGACTGGAAACCTATATCCAACGATTACGTGAATCCAAGGAGCCAACAATGGACGACAATTATCTCATCTGGTTCGATGTCGAAACCAGCGGACTCGACCCAATGTCCGACAATCTACTGGAAGTCGAAGCCAGAATCACCGACATGAAGGGCCTTCAGGTGCCATTCAACGACGACCACCTGATATTCCATAGGGTCATCCGTTTCGATGACAACACGCCAATCCGCGCGTTCAACAGCACGACCATCGACATGCATTCCAGAAACGGACTCAACAGCGAATGCATGAACGCGGAAGACACGCTCAAAAACGTGGACAAGCAGATGGCCGTCTGGCTCATCGACACGGGCCTCGACCCCGGTCTCATGCATCCAGCCGGAACCAACGTCCACTTCGATATCCGATGGCTCGACGTGAACATGCCCAACACGAGCGGCATCCTCCACAAGCTCAGCCACAGGCGACTCGACCTCACCAGCTTCCGACTCTTGCGACTCGCCCACGGCGGCGACCCATACGATCGCGGCCACGAAACCACGCATCGCACAACCGACTGCCTCAACCGAGACATCTCCGAATACAAAACCATCAGCAACCAGCAAGGACAGTGAAATGACCCTAGAAACCCTCGAAATCCAACCGCTCACCCCAAACGCCACAGTCACCCGCGCCCACGACGCGGACGCCGGACTCGACCTACACTGCATCGAAGACTTCCACATCGACGGACTAGGACGCATCACGGTGGGAACCGGCATCGCGATCAACCTGCCCGAAGGCTACATGGCACGAGTCTGCCCACGTTCCGGACTTGCCAGGAATTACGGCATCGACATCCTCGGCGGCATCATCGACGCCGGATACCGTGGCGAGATCAAAGTCATCCTGCATAACACATCCACCAGCCGCATCAACTTCCGTTGCGGCGACCGTATCGCGCAACTCATCATCACGCCGGTGGAAACCCCCAGAATCCGCAAGGTCGTCAACTTTACCGACACGACGGAACGCGGAGGAAACGGATTCGGCTCGACCGGACGATGAACGACAGGAACCAGCCATGAAACGAAACATCTACACCATCCACGGACAACGATTACGAAACACACAAGCGTCAATGCTTGTCCACATCGTCGAAACGCATCGAATGCCATCATCCGCGGCCTATGCGAAACCATTGGCCACGTTGGGTTCCCTCATCGACAGGCGTCTCATCATCCCCCTCGCGGACGGCACCTACAAGCCGACCAAGCAAGGCATCGAGACCGCCGACGCGATCAAACGATTGGACAGGGGAGAGCCAATACGACGGACAAACATCGCGGAACGTGGCATCAACAGGAACTTCAACAAGTATTGGGACGACTACTACTCGCATCCACTCACATACGAATACCACCCGACATTGGAAACAATCTGCGAAAGGAGCCGATGATGCAGACACTCAGCCCGAAACAGCAGGAAATGCTCACTGACGTGAGCAACATGCAAGGCCAATATCAGGCCGTCGATAACCAGACAAGCAGGGCACTGCTCCGCAAGAAGCTTATCCGTCAAGTGAATGACCGATTCGAGACGACCAAGGAAGGCGAACAACTGCACATGGAAATCGTGCATCAGGCGTTCGAGAAGGCAAGGATGGCGTTAAATGACTGACAACATAAATCCAAGCCACTACAAGGACGGCCCATTCGAATGCATCGAACTATCCAGACTACTTAGTTCCGACTGGGGCCAAGCCGTCCAATACTGCTTCAGGTGGCAGCACAAGAACGGTGTAGAAGACCTGAAAAAAGCCTTGTGGTTCGTTAACGACGCGCTCGTGCATGGAATTCCGATTTACGCCGTAAGTGACTGGGCGGACCTCGCTAGTGCATTGTTCCACACTCTCGCCAGAGAGGATTGGGCTGGTCTTAAGAGTGTTTGGGACGCATTCACTGTCTGGCATAGAGGGGATATTCCGGGACTCTTAAAAGACAAGATCAATGAAATCGAAAAGGAAGGCAAGTAATCATGGAACATATCGTGCAGTTCGCCATCGGCATTGACGACAAGGCCATCCAGAACCGCATCGAGGAATACGCCTACAAGGACGTGCTCGACAAGATCGTCAAAGAAACCATGGACACTGTTTTCGCGCACACCAACGCGTATTCGCGGGAAAACATGTGTAAGACCATGATGGAGGACGCTTTGCAAAGCTTCCTCGAAGAACGCAAGGACGAGATCATCGACAAGGCCGCGAACATGCTCGCCGACCGGTTCCAACGGACGAAGAAATATCGGGAAGCCATGGGTGCCGTCATCGCAAAGGATGGTGAGTGATGAACCGGGACCGGGTAATCATCGTCGCGATCATCTGCATGACGATTATTTTCATCGCGTCCACCGTATCGCCAGCCGGTTCCAGCGGGAAAACCGGCGCGGGATTCCAGATGGAAACCGTCAAGACCGGTGACGTGACATGGGCGTGCTTGAAGCATAACGGCGAATACATCGGCTGCAACACGGTGGAGACGGTCAAATGAATGTTTTCACAGGCAAGACCGGCTATATCATCTGGCCGCAAGGTGATACGGGAGTTCACACATGCCGCGTGTATGACTCACTGGATGAAGCTGTGGGCGCGGCACATTCCAAAGCCGACTTCTACCACAGGCCGTATGACGTGCGTACCGCTTATGAGAGTCCGGTAAGAACCATCAGAATGATCCTCCCAAGGAGACACCAATGAGCGACAAAGTGAAAGTCGGCACGAGCAAGGTCACGTTCCGTGTGCGCGCGTTCGACTATCCGCAGATCGAGCTCGCATCCGTCGAAGTGGATGTGCCGATGTACACGAAGACGGACAACAAGCTCGACAACATGCAGCAGGGACATGTCACGGCGGACGTGCCGGACGGTTTCAATGAGAAGGTCAAAGACGCATTGCATGTGTTCGCGGACACTCTACAGGCATCGTTCAACGAAGAAGGAGAGTGAAATGTTGAGAAGCATTGATTTCAAAACAATGCCTTATCTATTCACTAACAAGGCTGGCACTTGTCTGACCGTGGAGTTCGACGGGAGGGAACTGGATAGCATCTACAAGCAGGTGAAAGCCATGTACGATCAGGCGCACTCGTCTGATGACATGCCCACCGAACCGGGCTGGTATGCGACTCGGGATGGTGAAGACCTGTTGAGCTACGACGGTGACGCTTGGCACATTCACAATATCGACTGTGATGCGCAATTGTTCGCTGACGGGGATTTGGAAACGATGGACTGGAGCGTGGTCAAACGCACGTTCGATGCTGACGCTTTCCCGCTGATACCAGTGAATCTTAACGATACATCTCGTGCGGAGCGTCGGTTGACCAACCTCACCAACTTTTTGCACACGCTCATTCATGAGTGTGAGACAGTGCGGGACAACCCATCTTCCGACAAGCATACGAAAGACATCGAGAATGCCGTCTGCGGGACGGGAATCAACTTCGCCAAAGACCTGCTCGCACGATTGGAAAACGGGGTGTTCGACCATGAATGTGCATGACCATATCACCGACTGGCAGCACCTGCCATCGTCATTCCTCGCTGGCAAGCGTGCGATAGCCACCACCGTTGAGGGAACCACTATCGACGGTTTCCTCCAATCGATGACCACGAAGTTCAGTAACGGCAGCGGCAGCATGGTGCAACTGGTTTTCGGGGGAGTGTTCCAGCCGGTCATCATCAGTCTCAACGGTGGTGAGAACCAACTATGCAGAGCATACGATTCGATACTCATACTCAACGAGGTGAAGCAGTGAACAACGAATACGCGGTCAGCATCCGTGTGCGTTCCCGCTTACACCAACCACTGCGCCATATCCGTTGAAGGGTGAGTGATGTTCGGACGGAAGAAGAAAAAGCAGGAGGAGCCGAAAAGTTACCTCAGATGCCCATACTGCGGTCACGCGCCGATGATTGTCACCGGCAAATGCACATATCACAATCCACGTCATACCGTCTACCGGTACGAGTGCGTATTGAAGTGTCTTCAAGGCGAGGTCTGTCAGACTGCCGAAGATGCGTTCAACTCGTGGATACGCGCTGTCGCACGCTATTACGACGCCGAGAGTGCGATAAGACAATTCTGCGAGCAGAAGAAGGATGAATGATGTGCGTGAGACTCGGCTTCATTAAACCCGGTTATGCAGAGGTCTACTGCGCCCATTGCGGTTATTGCATCGGATATGTCCACCGCGAAGAGGTGATCGTGTCCACGAACCTCGATACCGGGCGGCAAACCACTGTGAACAGGTGGTTTCCGGAAACGAATGATGGCGACGCATGGAGCAGGGCGCATGGCGGCGGCTTCGCGGATAGGACCGATGAAAAATCCAATCGACTGTTCACGTCCGGCTGGGCCACTCGCGGTGAGGCTGTGAGAATGCTCAAATGCTTGGACTGCGAGGAGAAGACAACATGAGTCTGGATGATGTTTGCTGGAATATTTCAAGCGTGTTCATCGTCATCACCTTGGGAGTGATAGCGATACTCTGCGTACTCACGCTATTAGGCGTGTTCGTATGCATCTTCGACCATGACGATAAGAACGATAAGAGCAGTAAGGAATAACAATGGCGACGAACGTGACTGAGAAAGACAAGACACTGCATGAGGTCATCGACTTTCTGCAAAAAGAGTGGGATGCAGCTAATAACGCTTCTGATAATCCAGACGAAGAAGTGTACGACTTTTACGACGGAATGACGACGGCTTACGAGCATGTAATCAATTACTGCCGTCACCTGCTCGGCTACACCGGCTCCATGCCTTCCGAGGTACCCAATCAAAGCGAGGACGCGAAGGAATAGTCATGTGGTTCAAACGCAGACGCAACGAATATGGGTGTCCAATGTGCGGCAGACTACCAGTAATCAAGGCATCGCAAACGGAAAAATACCACGAGAGCCGCAAAGTAAGGACAACACTCACAGTCTACCGGCTCCAATGTTCACGTGGACATATCTCTACCAGCTGGTTCAGCCACGCCGCACTCGCAAGCAGGCAGTGGAAAGAACTCGTGGACGAGTACAAGGGGAAGGATACGAAATGAGCGCGTATCAGCCTGTTCTTGACCCCGCCTGCGGCGGCCGAATGTTCTGGTTTGACAAATCGGATGATCGGGTGCTTTTTGGTGATGTGCGTGATGAGAGCTGGGAATTGTGCGATGGGCGTAGGTTCGATGTCAAGCCGGACATGCTGATGGACTACCGCGACCTGCCGTTCCCCGACGGGACGTTCCGCATGGTGGTGCTCGACCCGCCCCACCTGCGCAATGCGGGGGAAACGAGCTACATGGCGCAGAAATACGGTTGCCTCGACCAAGAGACGTGGAAAGCTGACCTCAAGACCATGTTCAGCGAGTGCTTCCGCGTCCTGAAAGAGCATGGAGTGTTGATTTTCAAATGGAATGAGACACAGATACCCGTATCGCAGATTCTCAAGCTCACAGCGCACAAGCCACTCTTCGGCAACAAGCAGCCGAACCGCACGGGAACACACTGGATTGTCTTCATGAAGGAGGACGCGAAATGAATAAACGGTACAAGGTTTGCCCACTTTTTTGGAGTGATTACGGCGATGAGCGCACCTTGATGAATATGGGTGTGTTTGAAAAGTTGCTGAACGAGGGTTGGCAGATTCTGCGGGTGGATATCATGCCGCCAACGGAATTGCGTGATAACGCCGTCACAGCGACGAACGTCTACATCCTTGAGAGGGAGGCTAATGATGATTAGTCAATACGACAAGGACATGTGTTGCCTGTATATCGCTGAGGGAATGAGCCGCATCTGGAGCCAGCAAGTGGGGAACCAAGAGGTTCCCCGAAAGCTTGAATCATTGGCCGATAGGAAGCTCATGAAGCGTGTCCATGGCGGGTATGCGATCACGCTCAAGGGATTGTTGGCAGTCAAGGTGTGGAGACTTCACCTGTTCCTGTTCCATCACGGTGAATACAAGTACTTCAGGAGGAAGAAATGAGCAGGGCTGAGACCACCGCCATGCTGTCCAAGCTGGTGGAGAAGAGGTTGAGGAATCAGACCGCTTTTTGGGCGAGCGAGGTCAATTTCGACCGTAACACGCCCGACGAAAGGCGCGTGGACTACGTGGGCTTCAAGCCCTGGAACATCAACGGTGAGCCGGTGCCCGCAAGCGTCGAGAAAGGCTGCTTCGAGTTCTACGAGGTCAAGTCATGCATGGCTGACTTCACTAGCGGCAACGGACTGACGTTCTACGGCGATCAGAACTATCTGGTCTGCACGAAGGAGCTGTGTGACGAGATCGTATGGCAGAAGATGGTGCCGCCGCGTGTGAACGCGATTCTGACACCGGATTCGACCAGCTCGAAACTGATTCTCAACTATGTGCAGTCCTACAACGACCTGTCATACCGGCGACGGCCGGCAAGCGAAATCCTGTGGGCCATGGTCAAAGCTAACGGAAAGAGGACTAATTGAGCATCATGCTTGACGAGGCCAACGCTTACGAGCGTGGCATGGATGATGATTTGACTTTTCAGACGGTTCGTGAGCTTGCCGGTACAGCGTACATGGCCGGACGTTCCGCTCCACCAACCGACGCCGAGGTGGAGGCCGTGGCGAAACGGCTCTGCTGGAACAGCTGCGAATGGGATGGCATCGAAAGCGACTATGTGGCGAAGGACGAAGACGATGCATGGGATTACGCCGGTGAAATCTGCGGATATCAGGAAGACTACATCGCGCGGGCGAAAGAAGTGCTCGAAGTGGCACGTAAGGCGGTGACGGAATGAAGGCTGTTTTGATTGTTTTCACCATTGTCTTCGGTTTGCTTTCTTTCGCGTCGTTTGCGTCGATCGTCGCGTTGTTCATCGCCGACTGGATGGCAAAACACTTCTAGACCACATTCAAACCCGTCGAAATCGACGGGATAAGACAATCAAGGAGACGAAATGATAGGAAACAAGAATATTCAACGAGGGCTAATGGCCGTGCTTATGGCTGTAGCGATGGTTTTCCCGCTGGCCGGATGCGGTAATGAAGCGGATGCTGACGATGTTGAAGACGGTAGTGACTGCATTGATGTGCGAGGCGACTTCACGGCCGATGAGTGCAGAATCAAGTTGCACGACGGTAGGGCCGTGACATGCATCAACTTCGACACCTACAAGGGGGGAGGCGGTCTTTCCTGCGATTGGGACAATGCTAGCGGCAAGGACGTGGAAACGAAATAATGGAACATGAGCTAATCCCCGTATACACGAAGTTCAACGGTAACGGTGTGCGTGTGCAGAATGATTCTAAACTCATCGACTATTTGGACGATGGGTGGAAAATCATCAACGTCACGGCAGCGAACCCACTGGCATTGGACAATGAAGCCGTCGTGTTGTACGTGATCGAAAAGGAAAAGAAATGAGCGCGTATCCGTCTTATCGAATCCGTCAGCAAGTGCTCAACATGGATGCGATAGGATACGATGCCAACGAGATCAGCCGCCTGCTCGACATCGACAAGCGGCTCGTGCTCGACATCGAATCCCACCGGCTCCAACAAGACGACCATCCGCAACAGGATACGGAACAGCCAACGCTAATCTGACACACACACTATACTAGACAAGTCGCCCAACGGTTGCAAACAAAGGGTTGAGGCAACAAGACCAAACACATCCAAAACGCAACCAAGGAGCCAACACTTGACGCAAACCACATGCGCGGCATGCTGGAAAACAACCGACGACAAGCATATCCTCTGCACATCCTGCGAAACCCAACTCCAATTCGATCTGCAATGGTTCGAAAACCACCTGCAAGACCTCGAATGGCGCACAAACCGCATGGACAAGACAGGCAACGGCGGAGGCGGCGGACATAACGGACTCGCCACCTCCCCGGCACCATTACGCGAAACCGCGTTCGAACTCATCGAAGGCAACGGCATGGACGACATTCCAAGCCTCCGTGACATCATCAACGAATACGCGCGATGCCTGAACGTGACCGCCCCATACGACCGGAAGCTCGAAACACTCATCCGCAATATCCGGCTCACGGACAAGTGGAAGACCAGCAAGGCGACACCAACCTACGCGCGAATCATCCACCGTATCCGACGCAAGGCCCAGGAACTCCTCGACTTCACCCTCGAAGACCAGATCATCATCGGCGAATGCCCGACCGACGACTGCCATCGCATCGTGAAAGTCATTCCAAACGCCACGTTCGCACCGAAATGCCCCGACTGCGGTCAAGTGTATCCGGTCTCCGCCATCCGTGAGAACAGGCGACGCAAACTCCTCGCCACGCACATCACCGGCACGCAGACCGAAATCCGCAGACTGCTCCTGCAATGCGGCATCATCATCAAACCCGGCACCATGCGCAGTTGGGTCAGCAGGGGAGACCTGAAACCCGTCACACCGGTCAAAGACACGCGCAAGCAACGCTACCGGCTGTCCGACGTGTACAAGCTCGCCGTCAGAAACCCCGAAAAGGAAACGAACATTTGGATGCTCCTACAGGAGGAACAAGCTTGAACATCGACCTCTCCAACCCGCCATACGCGGTCAAACTCAATGATCTCGGATTCGCATACTCGCACACCGACCGTGAGAAAGGCATCATCGTCTACACTCACGCCGACCCCAGATTGGTCGGCTCCAAATGGGTTGACCATTGGGACGACGTGGAATGCATCATCGACTTCGAAGATGAGAACTGCATGAAACCATTGTCATTCACATTCAAGAACCTTAGAAACGGCGTCAGCAAAACCATTCCGGCAAGCAATCTCGCCCTAGTGGAAGAAGTCATCAGATGACCGCCACTATCAGCATCACCGACAAGGGCAAGACCATCACCTATCACGCGCATCACTTGCGAGACCAAATCGAACCAGTCAAACAGTACGGCATGTTCGGAGAACGATTAGACGTCCGAAAGAAACTGCACGTTCTCACTTTCTACACGGAGGATTGAATTGAACGTCAACATCAAATGCTCGCCAATCCTACTGCTATTGTCCGGCGTGCTGGCACTCCTGAAGATCATGGGACAATTCCCATACTCATGGATATGGGTGATCGCACCCATTTGGATACCACTACTCGCACTGGCCGGTATCACAATCATCCTGATAATCGCTTGGATTATCGGCGTCATAGGCGTACTCATTCTCGAAAAGTTCGGAGACTAATTGCAGATCAGCGGCAACACCAGTAACGGGGATGTGGCGTGCGTCATCGACACGACACAGGACAACATCACCAAGGAGGCACAATGAAAGTACTCGACTTCACCAAGGAAACAGACGAACTGGAAAACAAGCTGATAAAACTCGGATTCCATTATCAAAGCACCGACAAGGAAGAGCGTCCGCCAAAACCCGCACGACTGATAACCACATGGGCGAACGTCATGAATGGCGTGACCCTGCAAATCATCGATACGTATGACGAATGCCGTGGCGAAAACTACGAACTGATTACAATACCGCGCAAATACGTCAGGATAACCGATGATTGCACTAACATAAGCGTCACCATGTCGGTCGAAGAGTTCAAGGAATTACAGCAGATCACGAACAGCAACGGCAGCACATTCCCACGCCCGGAAACATCCAACGAAAACGGCTCCAACGAGAACTAGGAGGCCACGCGGAATGAGCGAGACAATCACAGCAGACCATCTGAACGCCACGCACTTGGGCAAGCGAATCACCATCAACGGCTTGCATGGCACCGTCGTGTCGGGCAAACTGAAAAAAATCAGCGCCGACTACGCCATCATGCCCGATTTCGTGTCTTACGGCCCCTGCGAAGAATACATGCCCAAACCATTGAGGTACAGGAAAAACGTTCACATCATTCTGCACTTGTCTAACCAAGTCAACGACGATATCAAGGCGACCGTCCATGGTGACACGGAACTGGTAATCGAAGTCAACGGAAAGTAGGGGAGTATGACGGAAAACACCACTGGAAAATCAACGAACGAACTGCTGATGCGCGTGTTGCAAGTCGAATCACCGGAACTGTTCGACGGAAGCGACGATCAGCCGGTACGAGTAGTCGGCTACGATTATTCGCCATTCTGCGAAGCGGTCTGCGAAACCTGTGGCGATGACCCCGAAATGCTGACCATCGCATTCGAGACGAAAAGCGGCGAACGTTACAGCCAATACTACGACTATTTTGGACTGCCGAACATTTTAGAAGCATTGGACAAGTGGGATAAGCAGTACGGGAAGGTGGTAGAGAACCGTGGATGACACTTCAAGCACGAAGAAATTCGTATTTACAAGTGATAGCAAGCCGTCCCCCGACCTCTCGAATTTCAAGCCTTTTGGACACATTGACGAGGACAAACCCAAGTACAGTGCGATCATGATTATCGAGGATGAAGGCGTATACGTTCCCGTGATATACAAGGAATGCCGCGTGGACCTCGACATTGATAACCCGACGATTCACCCGCTATCAGGCCCATGCATGGAACTCTGCTGCTACAGTACGCCGGAACTTGCTATAAAAGCCGGGACACGCATCTACAGGAACATGTTGAAGGACAACAAATGAAGTGGTTTACCAGTGACTTGCATTTCGCTCACCCTTTCGTGGCTGCATTACGTGGCTACGCGCTACTCGGATACGCTAAGGATGCATCGATCAAACAACAAGCCGAACATGAGCATAAGCCGCTCAAGAACTGTGTTGACTGGCGGAAGCATGATGCCGACATCATCAGAAGCATCAACACGTATGTTGGCGAGGAAGACGAACTCTACATCCTCGGAGACATCACTTCCGGTGGTACGTGGAGCGTAGACCAAGCGATAATGCGCATCCAAAACCTGCATGTACCACGCAAGAACAGGCATCTGATTCTCGGCAACCACGAAATGCACAGTTCCAGCCGCACGCTGGAAAAGTTGGCAAGTGTGTTCGGGGAAGTCGGACAAGTCGGATTAACCGACATCACAAGCGGAGACGGAACCCGAACATATCCAGTATTGCTAAGCCACTACCAATGGCGTGAGGACTTCAAAGAAGCGAAACCAAAATATCAATTCTCAACCAACTGGAACGACCCAAACCTAGCCAAATACGCGCTACCATACATGGACAACACGCTGCTCCTGCACGGACATACGCACGCGCATGACCCGCTTGAGTTCGGCAGGCATCACAATGAGATCAACGTCGGATTGGACGCATGGTGTTTCGAGCCGGTCAACGAAGCCGAATTGGTGGACAATTGGCTACACGCTGCGTTAAACGTAACTGAGTGATCTACAATGGCACATGAATGGGGGCGGATTCAAAAACCGCCCCCACTATTCTTCAGTAATTATTTTTGATAGAGGTAATTAAGGCGCCGCCACCGCTCAGAACAGTGGCGGCAAATTCTTTTATGCGGCAAGCTTGAGATTATGGCTTGCGAGATAGTCGGCAATATCCTTTTCAAGCCGCGTATCAACGCCTTGCGTGTAACAGTCACGGTATGCGATCACACCACCGGTACCATCGAACGCGACATACGCCACACGACGGCCCGTGGAATCACGGAAACCACGAGGCTTATGCGCGTAAGCGCCGAACACGTCGGCTAGTTCCTTGACCGACTTACCGCCAGGAATCACCACCTTGCGCACTATGACCGCGCTGGAAGTGGCAACCACCTCATGAGGCTCAGCCTGCGGCGGAATCTCGGGAATCTCAGCCGTAACCGGCTCCGGTTCGACAACCTCAATCGACTGTGCGACAGGTGCCACCGGTTCGACAACAGGCAGATCATCATACGTCTCGCACATCTCAGGATGATCTTGCTCAACCGGAGTCAGAAACGAAACGTCACGAGACACAACCATGCCGCCATGCTCCCACGACAACACCCAGCCACGCTCACGGTCAACATCAGGAAGACTCACGCCATGAACCGTATAATCCCCGCAATCATCGGACGCAATCAATCCGCCACGTTCCACGATTGACGGCACGTCACCGATCTCACGAACGGCCTGAGCATAATCCGCCCCGTTAGGGTCAAGCCATACGCCACCCTCGGCACGATATACGGCGGCAACACCACGCACCGCCTGAGCATTGACGACACCAGGAACCATACGCCACGACTCGACGTCACCCGACATGACGAAACGCCATACGCTCGGACTGTCAACGGAATTGAAAAACATGAAAACACCATCGGAATTGACGGCCCATAAACCGTTAACCTTATTAGACATTTCGAACCCCTTAAAAAGAAAACATTGAAAACAAAGGGCGTAGCACAATCGCCACGCCCTTAAATCAAACAAACAGACTGAATGAATCAGACGCCCGCACGCCTATGCGCAGCGGCCTCAGCCTTGAAGAACGCCGCGAAAGCGTCGCCGATGGACGAATAAAACACGCCATCAACACGCCAGCCGTCATAACCGTCGAAAAGCTCGGCAAGCTCAGCGCGCATAAGCGGCAACGCCTCACGACGCGACACCGCGCTACGATGCCAATTATTGTCGAAATGATCCGCAGCAACCCAAGCGTCGCGTTCCTTACGCGAGTCAAAAGACAAAAGGCTACAATACGGCTCACCCTCAAAATTGGTAACGCCGATACCAAACTGCCAATAACCGGCATAAAAATGGATACTCATAACACACACTCCATTCCAGCCCCCTTGTTAAAATGAGAGGGCTTATAAATCGGTTTGTTTTAAGCGAAACCCCAAGAGTCAAGCAACACTCTTGGGGTATTTTCATCAGACGGGGAACCCCGCCAAACACGTTCGAATAAACAAAATCCCGGCAGCAAAAGCAACCGGGATTCATAGACGCGGCCTACGCGCCCAACGGCACGGCCTCCTCACGCGCGGTATCAGGTGCGACGTCTATATCGCCGTCACCCCACAACACCGTACCGAGACCAGCACGCGCAGTAGCGAACACCGCAGGATCATTCAACCCAGCGAACGCCGGATAGCCAAAATACTTAGCCATATCCAAGACGCCGCTATAACCATCGCTGAACCTGACTGCCACACGGTGGCCGTCAAGCGGTACCGCGTCAGTCACCAAAACAACACCGTCACACATGAATAAACCTCCTTACCTAAGCGGCTCGATGTGTCCGGGTTGCACATGGGCCTCCACACACTTCCAATTGGATTCGAGATCCTCACGGTGTATTTCAGCCCACGCCAATACCAAACGTTCCTGTTTCCTAGGCAAACCGCCCTTAATCAAATCGCCATCAAACGAGTACTTAGCCCAATGGCCATTATATTCCGCGTGAAAATGCTTCACGGGGCCATGGTCATTGGCGTACATGTAAATGACGATACCGAAAAACCTGCTTATTCCCGGCAACTATGCCACCTCCTTACTTTCGCGCCGATACTATCGGCTGAACATTATCTTCTGCGGATCACTTAGAATCAGAATCAAGAAGTTTGCGCGGATTGGCGATACGCAAGGCCGAACAGAATTTAAGCGCATTGCCAAGTGTCATATTGGAAACGTCATTAGTACCACTTTCATACGCTGCTATGCGAGGTCGGGACATTCCGACTTTGTCAGCCAGCTGTTGTTGCGTCATGCCGCGCTTCAGTCTGAGTTCCCTCATGCCCATGTCAGTATCCTTCCGTCAGAAAATCCACAGGGTCGCATTGCAACGCCTCAGACAATCGTAACGCCGTCCGCAAATACATTTGCGAAACAGGACGACCATTCGTCTCAAAACGGGAGATGGATGGACGTGCGATGCCGCTCAATCCAGCCAGCTCCACCTGCGTCAATCTGCGTGCCTTGCGAATGTTCTTCAATCCGACGACGCCAGCGGACACGCCGCCACGCCACACATGCTCATCTGGATACAGGTCCAACACGTTGCAATGCAACGCCTGCGCCAGCTTCGCAGCCGTACCCAAATACATGTTCCGCGCCTCGTCCGCATGGTTCTCATACACCCACAGGCGCGTGAAATCCACGCCCGTAAGCGAATCCAACTGCTGCAACGTCAGCCCGGAACGCTCACGCAGCGCACGCAAACCCACGTCAGTCTTCCTCGACCTCGCTCGAAACGATTGTCACGGGGTCGTTCAACAGCACGAACCACGAGACCAGCATGTCCTCGGACAGGGAGTCCGCATACTCGCCAACCTTGTCGCTGAACCTGTCGAAATTCTCCTGCGTGGCATCATCATCGTCGGCGAGACGCTTCGCCTCGTCACCCAACGATTCGGATGGGATAAGATACTCGCTGCACTCCGTCCCCGCCAGACGGTCCAAATAGCCGTCCACGCAACGTCTACGCAGTTCGTCCACCGGAAACTCAAGCCACACGGTGCCCGTCTCGTCCCACTTATGACCATGCCTCTTCGTGAATTTCACCGTACGCATGACAACACTCCTTCAAAACGATTCGTCTCTTACTTTAACATCGGCGGCAAGCGAACCTGCCGCCGATGACATCAATCAATCCAATCCGTATCCCAGTCCAGCATGTCCACTGGAATCATGCAGCCACCGGAACACTGGACGTACAGCCAGGTCGAATATCCCATGCGATCCGCCCTCACGCCACGGAACCATTCGCCAAGCCACTCGCACAGGAGCGACGGCAACGAACGACGACGCCAGAACGACCTGCCGGACGCATAATCGAACCCATCGTATTCGGCGATAGGGGAGAAGAAGCCATGTTTGCTCACTGTTTTTCCTCCTTGGTCCAAGGGATAATCTGATGCAACAGGTACGCCGCCGTCGTCAACTGGTCGTAGGCGGCCAGCACGTAAGCCGAATCGGGAGCGTTCCCGCTCCCAAGATTCGACAGCAATCTGACGGCCTCCAACGACTTGCCGACCACATTCACACACACGTCGGAATCATGGGCGTCCATCACACATGCCCCTCGTCATCGGCTTGCGTCCAGAACACATAATCAAGGTCATATTCACGAGACTTCTCGAATTGTTCCCCAATCTCAATCGGCGTCAGACCAGAAAGCACTTCAGAAGTGAACTCACAATAATCATCGGAACGAGTATTGTCGTGCAGCATGAACACCTGCTCACACCATTCAGGGAACGCTGACCAGAACTTCCGCCACGAATCCTCGGAAACATATTTGGCGAAATCATTGACGCGATAGACACCCTCATAGGGTTCAAACTCACGCTGGTAGAACGGTTGCAGACCCTCGTTTGCCATGCGTTCAATATCGCAAACGACAGCCTCGCCGATCGGCTTGTCCAATGGCATTGCCTTCAACTCTTCGACGGTAATCATCATTCTTTCCTTTCAATCGATACGAAACTCTTCGCCATACTTGACGCAGTGGGCATCCAAATAGGCGTCGAAAAACTCCTGCTCGGAACACGGCGCGAGATTCGCGTGCAACAGCTCCCGCAACTCGTCATCCATGAGATTCACAGCGGCCTCATAAGACACGGGACGCCCATCCCGATCAATAACAACACTCATCGTTCTTTCCTTTCGCTCAGCAGCAGAACTCGTCAGTGAGTTCCGCAAGATTCTTCAGACTCAGCCGCATGAGACGAGACCTCATGCCGACGCCATCGCGTTCCAGACGGTTCACCATGCGCAGTCGCGCCGTACCGCCATCCACGACCTCACAGGAGACAAGCACGCCACCGGACGCGGCGGCATCATCGACCTCGGCCTTATACGCTTCGGCGTCAGCCTGAGATCCGTGCCGCCGCATTTTGAGTGCGCCGCCCACATATTCCGCAGTCCATAGGCACGCCATGTCAGTCAACCTCACTCACGTAATCGCGCAAGCATTGAGCCTTACTAGTGGCCTTAAGTCCAGCCTGCTTGAAGAACTCACGGATATGACGCCACGTCGTGTTCGACCAATCAGCCGGGTCTCCATTAAGCCACCGGATAGAATCAACGTCACCGTCCGCTGTGGAATGCACGGTGACAATCGACGTGAGATATGAACGCAACGTAGCCGTCACGCCACCCCTTCCATCAGTGGAGACAATGACGGACGCCTTATTGTAAAACGACTGCTGCGGGCTGAACCTCGACTCCAATTCGAACTCGCCATTATCAAACAATGAAAACGACATGATATACTTTCCTTTGCAATTAGAGGTGAATATTGATTGCATGGCCGGTCGCAGTCCTACCTGAGACCGGCACTTTCACATTTCCCTTGTGCCGCCCCACGACAGCACCTTGCCGCCGTCAACCAGCACGTAAGACTCGCCCATGCGATTGCCGACAGCATTGCCGCGCCACTCGCATATGCGCTCATAGCCGCCATCCGTACTGCCGTCTTCCATGCCGCACTGGGGGATATCCGACAGCGACGTGTAGCCAGCCAAGTCGGCCTGACCGTAGTCAGCCGTCGCATACGTCTCACGCCACCAATTCCATTGCTGTTCAGGCGTCCCATGAGGGTCGGCCACCGGCGCGGGATTGCACACCGGCGAACACGCCACGGCGAACGCCGCCACACCTACGGCCAGCAGTCCAGCCAGCTTCACACCCTTACGCATTCCGCTTACCTCCCTTGGCGGTCTCGATATAACCAGGAAGCTTTTCCACGTCGAAATCCATGTCGCTCGACACCGGGTCGGCATCATCCCGCCACGCCTCAAACACGGCATCACGGTCAGCTCCGCCCAACATGGCGTCAGACACCTCACCATCGAAGTAATCCCGCAGCCACGCGTCCTCACGCCGCTCGTAATCGGATTCATCCAACACAGGGTAGTAGCGTCCGTCCTTGATAATCATGTCTATCGCATATTGGACGACGGCCTGATCCGACAGTCCGCCATACCCGTCCGTCAACTCAATCGCATAGCCGACACCGCAGAACGCGCGCGGCACATAACCGTAGTCCGACAGCCACCGCACGGCAGTCTCAATATTGCTTTCATCTAGCGCGTTATCGAAGTACAGCAGCCGCGAAGCCCGATACGTGTAATCGTTGAACACAGTGTCGGCCACGCGGATACCCCGCACCCATTCCAGAATGTCCGGCAGCACGTCATCGAACGACGGCAGACCCGCATAGTCGATACCGTCCCACGCGTACCGCAGTTCCTCGTACAAATCGGCGTCCTCGGCCGTATCTTTGCGAATCCAATGCACATACATTTCTTTTTCCTCACTTTCAGATTGATTGATTTTCAGCGAGACAACGTCAGAAACAGGTTTGAATACCACAGTTCCAAGTCGAGAGCCTTAAGCGCCCTGCACGCGGCCACATAGTCGCCCGAATCCATGCATTCGACAAACTGCTGCGCATAGCCGCACGTCTCAACGTCATCGGAAGATATGAAGTCCAGCAAGTCGTCAAGGCTGGGCCATGCGCCCTCGGAATCATTGACAGTACATTCCTCATGGCTGTACAGGTGCCACGTCATACCGTCGAGATTCCAGCAATCCGACCCTTTGCCGTTCAGTATGTCGCCTAACGTCTCAGGCCAATCCATAAACTCGTAATCGGCAATGACACTCAGGCTTAGATCGTGCGCGTCATACAAGTCAGCCAACCGTCCCCAATCGGCTTCGGCGGAACCGTGGCTGTACACGTCCCATATGCCCTTAATTTCGTCGGCCATATCCTTGTACCCGGACGGCGGCACCGGACTATCATTGCCACGCATGTACGCAAGAAGCTCAGGCGACGGCGCTGTGACAACGTCAAGACTGGAACCGTCCAAACCGTCAGGAAACTCAGCGCCATTGTATGAATACAACTCCAACGTGCCGCCGCCACGTTCGGACTCGTGCAAACCATGACGCCCCGCCATGACGTCGTAAAAATCACCAACGGAATTAAATCCAGACATGATTACCCACTTTCATAGAGAATGTTGATTAGCCGCCACATGACGGCACAGTACGCGGGTGAGGAATCGCACCCCACAGAAACCACTAAGCCGCGCCATAGCCCACAGAGGGCTACAAGTCAGAACGGCAGCCGCCCATCGTTGACAGCATCACGAACGGTGTGAATGACAGCTCTACCCGCCGCATAAAAATGGTCGGCTAGTATGGCATCCTCGCCCAGTCCATCAAGCGCCCCAGCGTCATGCATTCTGTAGAACAGGTCAACCGCCATCAGATCAACGGCCTTATGCGGCCACTTTTCGTAAAAATCACTGGTCTTGATAAAGGCCACATAATCCACCCATGAGTCATGCCATTTTCTGTCATTGCACAGCAATAGCAATACCTCATTGGCAACGTGGCTAGTTCCGCTCTCGATATCCTTGATATCCATTTTCAGTCCTCGCTTTCAGAATCATCCAGCTCGATACCCTGCATACGCGCGATAAACTCGAAGTTCTCCCGCTGTTCGTCGCCGCTCAGGGCTTTGACCAATTCATTTAGAAAATCCTCGGCCCCCAGGGTTTCCAGCAGAACGTCAAACATTTCATCGGTGGTCATTTCAATACTCCCTTTTTATTAGTTGGTTACATTAATTTTGATAGTGGTCGGCAATTTTCCTTTTAAGGTCAGCCAATGTGCGCGCCTTGATTTGCGCGCCACGTTTTCCGTCGTGCCATTCTTCGTTGAAAACGTAGCTCCCGCCCCAATCGGGCTTAAATTTCACCACGTCGCCCACACGTTTGCCGTCAACCGTCACATACCGAAAATACCCGTCGTCAACGGTATTGCTGTACGACGCGCACGGCGACGTGGTCAGGCTCCGAACTTTTACGATTTTGACAGTCATTTTTTAACCTCCGCTTGTTTGTTGGCTACAATATATGTTTGTTGGTTACATTTGTAAAGCTAGACGCGTCATACGAGATTGACATAATCGCGCCTGACGAAATCCCAGCCGTGGTCAGTCCATTCGAACGTGTCCACCTGCCCCATAAGGCATGGCGTCAACCAGTCCGATACCGTGTCACATAAAGGCGTGCACTCAACCTTGTAGTGATACCCGGTATTCGTCTCGCAATACACGGCCGCATGGCGCTTGAATGCATGGACGCGTGTCACGCGCACGTCTGGCATAAAGCCCGAACGGTAGTCAACGCTCCGTGACCTGAGCGCGGCAACCCTAAACGCCGCGACGATCATATGCCGCGTTGTTGCATCATCCACCCCGTGAGCCTTAATGATGGGCATTGACGCCACATAAAGGCATGACGCGTATACCGGTAGGCTCTCATGTGCCGTCGTAAGACAATCGCGAACGATTTTTACAGCCATTTTTTCGTTGGTATCCATAATAAACCCCCTTAAGGTCTAGTGTTAATTGGTTAATTGCGTGCCACTAGAGGGTATCGCACCCCCTCATGGTCTAAACAGTGGCGAGAGGGGCGCAACCCTTGCGGATTACGCCCGTGAAGATTTGTTTTTGGCTAACACCACCCGCAAAGTGGCGCAGGGGCGCATACGCACCCCCTATAGACTTTTAATGTCCGCATAGTCCCCGAACTACGTTCGTGACCAACCGCCATAAAGCAATTGACGGGCGCTACGATATGTCTACCCTCGCAACCCGTTATGCCGTGGTTTACAGTCAATGCCGCCAACCACGCTCACGCATGGCGAAACATTGACATTGCCACCTATCTATCGGCCTATCCTCATTGGCGGTAGTCTCTCACACTACGCCAAACGTCGGCGGTACCCCCTTACGAGTTCTCGCGCTCAACATTGTCAATCGAGTTTACGTGCACTGCCTAGGCAAAACCGACACTATCGGCCACGCCCACATAGTGGACATTATGCACACACCCCGAAAAACGCCGCCACCTAACCCCCAAAAAAGGGGTGAAGCTCAAACTACCGGCCTTCGGTAACACTATTCATTTTTCAAACACTTGCAACGCTCACAGACTGGACACTGCGCCTCAGCACAGTGACCAACGTTCCACACGTGGCAGTTTTCCGGCGCATACACTCGATACGCCCCCCCCCTAACCGTTTCAGGCTAGGCTATGCGGTGCCTAGGCACCTAACCGCCACGGCTTCATCTGCCGGTTGCTACAGCCGGTTGCAAGTGGTGTGGTCTAGAGTGTCACACCAACCTTGCTAGGCTGACTGCCTAACCGGTTGATAGCCCTCACTATACACGTCCCAATATTGGTACGCAAGTTAAAACAACACAGACCACGGCAAAACGTTGGAACAGTGCCGTTCTATCGGCGTGTCGAAACGTTGTTAGGGGGTTGAAAAACCTGAAAAACATGGCGACTACCACAGAAAAATATAAAGAATAAATATACAGAGATATGTGCACACAATCTACACACATTGATAGACCACTGGAATACCTTTTATTAAAACGCGCACGTGCGCGCAATTATACCACGCGACACGCCAAAACATTGACGAAAAAGCACCTGGGGAATTGATCTGAACATATGTTCCAATGTTGCACATACAACAAACAGGGGGCCGGGGGAGCCTCCCCACGATGCCCGTAGTCGGCCGTCGGGTCAATGGTAGAAATAGTGCGCGCCGTCTGAAAAAGTCCGCGCATGAAACGTGACATGACAACGACGATGTTGGGTTCACATTGAAATCGTCTTCAGCATACCACGCGACACGCCGTATTCTACGCCGTTTCCATTGCAACGTTGATGCAACGTTAGGTATGAGTATGCTGTCGCATGTCGGAATGAATTTTGGAGGACGCATGGCGTCATTGTGGGTGTCATTCCGGCAAGCGGTTCGGTGGTGCTCCTTGTCTCTTGGTTAAGGATTCCGACCGTTGGGACGTTCGTGTTCATAAGGAGCACCGCTAGGGACAGTTGGCTGAGTCTGGTTTAAGGTAGTCGCTTCGAAAGCGACCGACTCTAACGGGTCCGGGAGTTCGAATCTCTCACTGTCCGCAGATGGCATCTTCCTAGGTAAGGTGCGATTCGGTTTCAAGTCCAATGCGAGAGGCTTGTTGGTACCGCCGTTTGATCTCGCACATGGTTCCTATCGCTCTTGTGGGAGTGTTAGTCGCGCATGGGTTTCTGGCTCTCTTGCCTATGCGTGGTGAGTTGCCGGTTCGAATCCGGCTGGGGACCCTTTGAGGGTGGATGAATCCCGGAATATAGTGTGTGTTTTTGGATTGTCCGTGAGATTGCGTCCATCCTCGTTTCTTGTGCCGGTCCCGCCCGGTGCCGCCTATATGGCTGCGCCATTTGTTTTTTGGGGCTGACTTGCAATCCTGTTGGCACAGCCTTTTGGTTGTCGGGTTCGATTCCCGAGGTTTGCTCTAGGTTTCATGGGGTAGCTGCCTATGAGATCGATGGCATTGCTCGAATATCTCCGCTGGAACATGTGGGGGATAAGAGGCTCCCTGCCTTAATCAGGCGGTTGACGACCGAAGGGGAGGCACGGCCAAACGGGTGCATAGATGTTTCACGTTCCTTGCCGTTGGTGGTAAAAGCCAGTCCACCATGCCGCTGTCATGCCAACTTGGACAATAACTAAGTTGGGTTTGGAATGTTGGCAGAGTGGTTTAATGCAACTGTCCCGAAAGCAGTCGCACTGTGAAGTGCCGGAGGTTCGAATCCTTCACATTCCGCGTTGGGGAAGTAGTACTACCCCCGAGGGCAAGTGCCTACCGCTGGTGTTGGCTTGTCTGGTGATGAAAGCGGCGGACGCTTCCGTTAACGGCGACTCGGTGGATGGTCACGCTTCATGGGTGTGACCATCCACATATGGCATTGGTGCAACCGGTAGCATGGCGGTCTCCAAAACCGTTGATGTTGGTTCGAGTCCAACATGCTGTGCTCAGCCTACCCACAGGTTGTGGGAAAGGTCTTCGGAGTCGTCTTGTGGCGGCTCTAGTTTTAGCTGACCCGCCTAGTCTGCGGGAACAGTCTCCTGAGTCGCTGCGGCGGCTCTTGCATTTTGGATGCTTGGCAGAGTGGCTTATTGCACCACCTTGCTAAGGTGGCGACCGGGAACGGTCCGGGGGTTCGACTCCCTCAGCATCCGCGCGCCGTGGCTGGCGGTAAAAAGCCATTTTTGCCATTGGATTTCCTTATGGCGGTTTGGGTTAGATGCCGGGCGATCCCCATGTTTTGTGGTGAGTGTTGGCGTGGGGATTGCCTGTTTTCTTTTGCTTTGGTGGCGGAATGGTAGACGCGGCGCACTCAAAATGCGTTGTCCTGTGACGTGAGGGTTCGATTCCCTCCTGAAGCACTGAGGAGTGGTGATGACCAACGATTGGAATAAGTCGCATCGTAAGGAACGGTTCAATCCTGGTTGGGAGCGGACGCGTCGTGAGGTGTTGGATTATTACGGTTGGCGTTGCCAGTATCCGGTGATCGGTGATGATGGCGTGTTGCGTCCGTGCGGCGCTCATGCGAATGAGGTCGATCATATCGTTCGTGCCGAGGATGGTCGGCCTGATGATGATTCTTGGGATAATCTTCAGGTTCTTTGCCGTGCGCATCATTCTTATAAGACTGGTTTGGAGTCGGCTGACGTGCGGCGAAGGAAGAGGGTTGAGCGTGAGGAGGCTCGTTGGTACAGGCATCCCGCGTTCGGTTAGCTGAGGGTGAGTGCAGTGTGAATGGGTGTGATGGGCCTGTTCATGCTCATGGGATGTGTAGGTCTCATTATGATCGTTGGCGGCGTAGTGGCAGTGGTGCCCGTAAGCGTCGTATGAGTCGTGCGTGTCTGGCGTGTGGCTCTTTTTTTGAGACTGAGCGTCGGGACAAGGCTTTTTGTTCGGCTCGTTGTCGTAAGCGTTTCCAGCGTTTGAAGGCTGAGGGTGCGGCTCCCAATCGTACTCCGCAGCCGTTGAAGTCGGTGTTGTGGGAGCCTCGGTCGAATGCCCATGTCGGGCGGCGGGGGAGTGTTCCTACTGGTTTTTGGACTGCCGAGGACGAGTGGAACGCGTGTTCTCATACGTGTCCGGTTTGTGGGTTGCCGCTTGACCGGTCGGTTGATGTTTTGAGTGATGATTTTCCGGTTGGCGCTTGGCGTGTGCCGTTGGAGCAGGGTGGTGAAAACTCGTTGGCTAATCGGATTGTCGTTCATCGCAGGTGCGCGTAGTGCCGTAACGGGCTTCGCGCTTGTCGTCCCGTAATGGGGCTTTGCGGGGAGTGATGTTATGGGCAGGAAGACGAGTGATTCCGGTAATCAGGTTTTGGAGATTCCTGATGGGAAGTTGGGGCCTGATTTGCCTCCGGCTAACCAGATTTTCCCCAAGGGTGGGGAGTGGTTGCCGTTGGTTGCTCATTGGTATGAGGAGTATCGGCGTAGTCCGAATGCTTCGATGTTGCGTTCGGCTCCTTCCTGGATGGCTGTCCAGTTGGGTTTCGCGACGATCAATGAGATGCTTTCGACTCGTCGTTATGCGACGTTGATGCCGGTCGTGCGTCAGTTGTTTGACGAGTTGGGTTGGACTCCGGCTTCGATGCGTGCGTTGAAGTTCGATGTGCCGGAGGCTGACGACCATGCCGCTTCGGATGGTTCGAATCATGCTGTGATTCAGGATATCGATGCTTGGCGTCGCAAGATCGAGGCGGCTGGCTGACATGCATTTGATGATTCCTAACCTGACTTATGAGGATAGGCGTAGGAGTCTTGGACGTTTGGCGTTGTGGTGGGTTGAGACGTTCAGTCTCATCGGTCGCGGTGGTGCGACCGGTAAGCCTGTCACTCATAGTCCTGAGTATATCCAGTTCTATTTGAACGCCTATGCGTTGAAGCCGGATGGTCGGCGCAGGTTCAATCGTGTGAGCTTGTGGCGTCCGAAGGGTTGCAACAAGAGTGGCTTGGGTAATGATCTGGCCTTGTTCGAGGCTTTTGGCCCGTGTCGTTTCGACCATTGGGCTAAGCCGGGTGAGACGTATACGTTTCTTGGTCAGACTTACTATTATCTGCCGGGTGAGCCTGTTGGCCGTCCTGTCCAGCGTCCTGAGATTCTGTGTTTGGCTACGTCCGAGGACCAGTCGGGCAATATCTTCGATTCGATTTACTATAACTGCACTTCCGGCCCGTTGGCCCAGTTGCAGGGTTTCGGCATGGAGGTCACGAAGACCCGTATCGGCTTGCCGGAGGGTGGGGAGATTATTCCCACGACTTCCGGTGATGCGTCGAAGGATGGTGGTCTTGAGACTTTCGCGTTGATGGATGAGGTGCATCTGTATACGCTGCCGAAGCATCATTCGATGTATAAGACGGTTCAGCGTAATCTTCCGAAGCGTTCGTTGGATGCCGACCCTTGGGTGTTGGAGATGACGACGTATTTCCGTCCGGGTCAGAACAGTGTGGCGGAGAACACGTTGAAGATCGCGGAGGATATTCAGGCTGGCCGTTCCAAGCATTATAAGGGCTTGTATTTCGACTATCGGTATTCGACGCTTCCTATCGAGGATTTTCCTGATGAGAAGAAGCTTGAGCACGCGTTGTATGAGTCGTATGGTTCTGCCGCCCATTCGGATGATGGCAAGGATTACATCATTCTTCCTGATGGGCGTATCGAGGCCGTTGATGCCGATGGCTATTCGGTTGAGGGGTTCTCGCTTCGTGATGAGGGTGTGGAGCCGGGGCCGTCGAAGGATGGTTGGGTTGATATCCATGGTCTGATGGGTCAGATTTACCAGCCCGATTCGGACCCGAATGATTCGATTCGTTATTATTTGAACTCTCGTGCGTCGAGTGAGGATTCGTGGCTTACGGAGCCTGCCATTCAATCGCATTTGGCTTACAGGGATTTGTATGGTCGTGCTGTTGGCTCGTCGTCTCGTTTGGATGGGGTCTGGAAGGATTTCATTGATGAGGATGAGGAGATCACGCTTGGGTTCGATGGTTCGATTCGTAATGATTCGACCGCGTTGGTTGGTTGTCGCGTGTCGGATGGTTTGCTGTTTCTTATCAAGTTGCAGCAGCGGCCTGATAATGCGGACCCTGATTGGCGTGTTGACCGTGATGGTTTCGATGCCGCCGTGCGTCGTATGTTCGAGAATTACAATGTCATCGGCTGTTTCGCTGATGCGCATTTCTTCGAGTCGATGATTGGCGGCTGGGAGGCTGAGTATGGGCGTGGCATGAAGGTGTATGCCCGTGGTCAGTCTTCGATGATGAAGTTTTGGACGAATAACTGGTCGCAGGATATGTATCGTGCGTTGCAGTGCGCCCATTCGTCGTTTGAGTATGCTCCCGAGCCTGTCGAGGATGGGGAGCCTGACCCGAATAATATTCTTTTGTGTGCCGACCCGAGGCTTGTGTCGCATTTCCGTAACGCGAAGCGGCGTGAGAAGAGTTGGGGTTATCAGATTCATAAGGAGACGCCTAAGAGTCCGCACAAGATTGATGCGTGCATGGCTGGCGTTTTGGCTTATGCGGCGCGTGAGAAGTATTTGGGCCAGTTCGAGGAGGATGGTCCGCAGCGGGTGATGCCGCAGCGGGTCTGGTGATTTTTGGAGTGTTCGTATGGCTTCCACATCTTCTAATATGCAGAGTCTTGTTACTGGTGATGACGAGCCTGATGGTGACGGTATGGCGTTGACGCGTCTTGCGACGCGTTTGCAGAATCGTATTCCCGACCTGTGTGTGTTGAAGACGTTTTACGACGGTCGTGAGACGGTTCCGTTGCAGTCCGTGCCGAAGGCGGCGACCACTACGGCCAGTGCCGTGTATAGGCGTTTTGTGGATATCTGCCCGTTGAATCTGGCCCATACGATTGCGGATGCGGTAATCACGTCGCAGCATCCTACCGGTTTTCGTCTTGTCGCCGATAAGACGATGCGGAGCACGGATGCGGATGACATGTGGGATAAGTGCGGCATGGATGTCCGTTCGTTGAACATGTTCATGGATGCGGCGATTTACGGTGCCGCGTATGCGATGGTTCTCGGCAGGGAGAATCCTTCGTATATCCAACGATTGAGTCCGTGGAGCACGGTCGTGTCCGACGACAAGGATTCGGCTGTCGTGTACGGGTGGTCCGAGGAAGAGCAGATCGAACGGTTGACTTTGTACCGCATCGTCCGTAACGATGACGGTGAGATTCAGAGCGTCTATTCGCGTACCGCAAAGCATGAGGTCAAGTCGCGCACACTGCCTTCCGATTCGGTCGATGACGAGGACACCGTGTATGACCTTGCCAACGACGATTCGAAGAAGCGCCCAGAGTTCGAGGCGCAGTTCGAGTGGGAGGGCCAGTCTTCCGGCGATGATTGGAAGTTCGCCATTGATTGCGGGTGCCTTCCTATCGTGCAGTTGACCACTCCTAACGGCAAGGGCCAGTTCGAGGCTTCCTTGAAGACGTTGAGGTCCATCGACCAGCAGCGTTTTCAACGGTTCTGCATTCAGGAGATGCAGGCGTTCAAGCAGCGTTGGGTGTCGGGCGACATGCCTGAGTATTACCAGAAGAACGACCCTGCGGTCAAGGCCGGTAAGGCTCAGGCCGGTGACAAGATCGACTATTCGGAACTGTTCGAGATGGGTCCCGCCGCGTTGTGGCTGCTTCCCGCCGATGCGAAGATTGGCGAATCGTCCATTACGGATATCACGCCGATCGTGAACGCGGCCGCTTCCGATGTGAAGCTTCTGGCCGGCGCCACTGGCACTCCGTTGTCGATTCTTTCGCCTGATGTGGCCGGTTCCGCCGAGGGCGCGAAGCTGACGACCCGTATGCTGCGGTTGAAGGTCCGTGACATGAACATGAGGGCCAATGACGCTTTCGTGCTCCTGTTGAAGATGGCGTTGACCGCTTCCGGCAGTAATGCTTCGGAGGAGCGTTTCGAGACGACTTGGGAGCCGTTGGAGCTTCCGTCCGAGTTGGAGCAGTGTCAGGCGGCGGCTCAGGTGAAGGGTGTTCTTCCGTTGAAGACCATCGCCCGTCGTTATCTGCATATGACCGAGACGGAGATCGCGGAGATGATTCAGGATGCCCAGGATACGAGTTTCCTGAATGCCATGGCGCGGCAGAACGCGGCTTTGGATTCGTCGGCGAAGCAGACGGATGCGACGATGAACGATTCGTATCTGGGTGACGGGTCCGGTTTGGATTCGTTCTCCACCGGCTCTGGATCGGATTCGATGTCGTCCGATGGGTCATCGTCGGATGATTCGTCCGACGTTATGGGGGTCTGATGGCCGATAGCGCGTTGGCTGCCGTTCAGGCGTTGGATGACCAGCGGTTGAAGCTGGTTGACGAGTTCGTCCGCAGGGCTTGGAACATGTGGCGTAGCCTGACTCCTTCAGACTGGTGGAATGATGCGGTGGCCGAGGGCGCTGCGGCTTATGTGACGCAGCAGCATATCGCGTTCGTGAAGGCCATGCGCCAGCAGGGCATCTCGTATGCGGATACGATGCTGCGCCTGGCCGGTGTGAACGGTTTGGGGGATATCCCGCAATATGAGGTCGTTCGCGCCAACACGGACCCGTGGCAGGTCGCCATGAGGGTCGCGGACGAGTATCGTACTCAGGCTGTGAAGAATCCTGGGATTCGACCTGCTACGTGGGATGAGATTCTGAAGGATGCCGACCAGTCCGCAGCCGACCATGTTAAGGCTTGGCTGATGTCCGCGAAAATCCAGTTGGAGAACAATGCGGTCACTGACGGGTATGTGACGCAGAATCGTGCCATCCAGTCGCGTTACAGGAGTTCCGGTGTCGAACGTTACAGGCGTGTCATCCATCCTGAATTGTCGAAGACGGGTTCCTGTGGCCTGTGCGTCGTAGCCGCCACGAACACGTTCACGAGGGCTGATTTGATGCCCATGCACAATCGTTGCAAGTGTACGGTGGCTCCAATCGTCGGTTCGAACGACCCCGGGTTGAAATTGAACTCGGATGATCTGATGACGATTTACAAGGCCGCTGGCAAAACGGCTGGCCGTGATTATTCCACGAGCGCGACGGATTTGACGAAGCTTCGTGTGAAGGTCGTCAATAATAGCGAGCTTGGGCCTGTGCTTCTTCGCAAGGATGCTCCGGTGAACTCGAATGCGCCGGAATGGCGTTTGCCCGACATGAGGATGACCCGCGCCCAGATGGAGCGTATGTGCGCTCGTGCGACCGAGTTCAATTCCCGGTACAAGGAGTTGTTGGACGGGGATAAGGATTCGGTTCGATTCCGGTTCGATGGTCGTTCGTATGAGTTCAAAAAGACAGTCCACACTAGGCAGGCTTGGCAGTATGTGCGGAGCCTGTTGGCTTATTCTCGCGGTTTTTTGGGACTGGCCGCTTAAATATTAAGGAGATTGGGTCTTATGGCCTCTCAGGATAATGAAGTCGAATCCGAAAAGGACAAGACTGTTGGACAGGCCGGAACGGTCGAGGATTCCGTGAAGGATGCTCAGACCACTCCGGTTGACGAACCCGCCGTCGAGCATGACGCTCCGGCTGATGAGAAGGGTTCCGATGATTCTTCCAAGCCGTCCGATAATGACGAGCTTGCCAAATGGAAGGCTATGAGCCGTAAGAACGAAGACCGTGCTTCGGCCAATTACAAGGCTTTCCAGTCCGCTGATGCGGAGCTTAAGGCCGCGAAGACGCAGATTGCGCGTCTTGAGGCCAAGGCTAAGTATCCGCAGATCACGGACGCTGTTCTTTCCGACCTCTGCCCCGCAACGGAGCCGGAGGCCATCGCGTCGTGGGCTGAGAAGTATGCGGCGTACAACCCGATTGACACTTCCAAGGTGGAGAGGAAACCGCAGCAGACTGAGGATGCTTTGGCACGCAAGGTAGCCATGCAGGCCGAGTTCCCGTCCGGCACCTCGCATCCGAAACGTCAGCCGGGCGACGCTTACAAGCGTGTGATGGAACGTCAGAAGGCACGTAAGCGCAGCAAGTAGTTTCCTACTGATTCTTTGAAAGGATTGAGCGTATGACTCAAGAGATGGTTCATTCCTCCGGTATCGTCACCGTTGAGGAGGACAATTCCTGGCGTTATGGCGAGAAGAACACCAATGATTCGGTGTCCGTCACCATCGTGCCTGAATTGTTCAAGACCGAAGACAACAAGTATCTGACCGGTGTGGGTCCGAAGGCCACGACCGTTTACATTCGTTCCGGCATTCCGCTGGCGAAGATCACTTCCGGCGCGAACGTCGGCTCGTATGGTCCGTATGACAAGCAGGCCACCGATGGCCGTCAGACCAAGATCGCCGGTCTGCTTGAATCCATGGTGTCCGTGAACATCAACCTGTCCGGTTGGGATTTGGACGACCCGACCGTGGGCATGACCTATCGTGGCGACATCGTGGCCTCGAATCTTCCGGTGAAGCCGGAGGCTGGTGCCGTGTGGGGCGGCGAGTTCTATGACGTTGAGGATGACGTTGTGAAGCCGTTGTCCGCTTCGGCCGGCGCGGCTGGCACTCCGGGTCCGGCTGGCAAGGATGGTGCGACCATCACCAAGATCGAATTGACTCAGGACCCGTCGTCCAAGGCCATCACCGCTGGCAAGGCCACTTTGTCCAACGGAAAGACCGTGAACATCACGATTTCCTGATTGACGGTCACTTAACCTCTAAAAATTTTGTGAAACCCACCCATCGCGGTGGGTTTTTGCGTATCTAAGGAGTTTTTCTTGGCTATTGACAAGACCATCATCCCGCCGTCCGAGGCGACCGAGGTCGCTCAGGCGGGACATGATTACGTGAACGACATCCTGCCGTTGTCGAATATTTTCCCGGTCACTTCCAACGATGGTGATTGGACCGCTTCTTGGACCCCGGTCATTCCGAAGTCCAAGACCCGTGCGATGAAGCATCGTGCGTTGGACGCCGAGATCGGGCACACCAAGTCCGAGACCTCGACCGCCGAGATTCATGCCGGCCTGTTGCCGTTGTCCGGTATGGACCATATTTCCGAGCGTGATATCGCCAAGCATCAGGACGATACCGCATATATCCACGATCAGGCCGAGGCGAAGTTCGAGGCTTTGGGCCAGCAGGCCGGTGTGACCGAGGAGTTGGAGCGTTTGCAGTGCTTGGTGACCGGCAAGGTGGTCATCAAGGAGAACGGCGTCGATGTGACGTATTCGTTCAAGCGTCCGGGCAACCAGCAGGATGTGAAGCCGACCACCACTTGGGACAACGACAAGTCGAACCCGTGCGACGACATCGAGGCTTGGGTGAAGATCATGCGCAAGGCTTATGGTCGCAAGCCGCACGCGGTCGCCACCACCGGTGTGGTCATCGATGCCATGCGCACCAACGAGTTCTTCCGTACGCAGGTGTCCGGCATGGATTTGGAGCATTCCAAGACCAAGCTGTCCCGTCAGGAGGTGTTGGATGTGCTTCGTGCGCAGTCCGGCATCACCGATGTGCTTCTGGTCGATGAGGCTTACGAGGATTTGAAGCTCGACAACACCTTCGATATGGATGCCGATGTCTCCACCGCGTTCCCGGATAAGACGTTCATTCTGCTTCCGTCGTTCAACGATTCGTCGTTGGGTGCCACCCTGTCCGGTCCTACCGCCGAGGCCAAGAGCTCGGAGTATGAGATCAACAAGAGCGTGAACGATGGTCTCATCGGCGCTATGTTGTCGCATCAGGCTCCGCTGAACTACGACATCTGGGTCAACGGCAATTATCTGCCGATTCTGAAGGAGGCCGTCTCGACCTTCAAGGCGGACGTGCTGGGCAAGTAGCCTTCTTGACGCTTAGGGGGTTTCGCTGATGTCGAATGGTGTTACCGATGCCGTTGACTGGGTGGAATGCTTGGAGCTTCATTGCCTTCCTGACGCTGATGTGTTGAAACGGTATCCGAACGCTTGGCTCACGTACATGTGCCATCGTGCGGAGACCGTGGCGTCCACTTCGAGCACGAACTGCTTGCCACGGTTGAAGTCCGGCGACCTTGATCTTGAGGATTACGAGTTCGTCATCTGTTCTATGGTGTGGCGTGTCATCCGCTATTCGGATATCAAGACCGAATCGAATGGAACGTACCAGTTCACGCGTTTCGACCCGCAGGATAATCCGCCCGGCAAGGATGCGTCGCCGAATCTGTATCTGTCGAAAAGGGAGAAGCAGATTCTGGATGGCTATGCGTCCGGGCGTGGTCCTATCGGCACTGTTGGCGTCGGTGTGAACCGTATTTATGGAATGTGATGCCTATGTCTCGTGAAACGTGGGATTTGGGTCATCCTTACGATAAGTCGGGTTCCGACGTGGTTGCTGAGCATCCTTACGAGGATGTGCCGGTGCCTTGGGTGAAGCCTGATTCGATTCTGTATCGGGACAAGGTGATCGTCGTGTTGTACACGGTCCGTCGTGGGCCTCATGGCACGACGTATGTGCCCGGCAAGGCTTACTGGTGCTGGTGTTCCATCGAAGGCCGCGAGCAGCAGGCTGGCATGTTTTCCATTTCCGGTGCCGAGGATAAGTCGCCGCAGACTTGGGGCGGTTTGCGTGAGGTCACGCCGTCTCAGGTCGCTGCCGTGGAATGGCATGGCGATATCCATACGGAGGTCTGGTATCAGGGCGACTGCTACGACGTTGACGGCGCTCCGACGTTCCGTCAGCATGGCGAGGTTCCACACTATGAGATGCATATTCGGCGTAACGCCGACTATTCGCAGATTCCTGTGGGGTTGCGTCCGAAGCCTCCTGAACCGGACCCTGACGACCATGTGTGGGGTGAGGCCGATGGCAAGAGTTTTCATTGACCGTGATCTGAGTACGAAGGTGGCCGAATGGTTCGGTCCGCAGGCCACGTCGGAGAAGGCCGACGAGGTGCTTGCCGATGCGAGGATGCTTGCGACCGTGCGCGCCGAGGGCCGCGACCCGGGTATTCCGGTCGCGAAGGACCTGAGTCTTGAGAAGCGTTACCACGGCATCGACACCGACGTGTGCCTTGACGTGGAGGGGCGTGACGGGTCGAACGTGGCCGTCGAACACGAGTGGGGCGCATGGAACGTGCAGCGCCGCCATTGGGTCGAGGGCCATCATGTGATGCGTGACGCGGCCCGTATGAACGGTGGTGTCTGATGCCGCTGATTCAGCCTGATTACGAGCGTTACCCGCAGGAGCGTCCGATGGTTGACTTCGATTCGCTCGTGTACACGCTCCTGACAGCCGGTTTCACGGACAATGCGGATTGGCCTGACGTGCATGTGCTCAACGAGGTCGATGTGGATGTCGATGCGTGGGCTTCGTTCTCGAACGTCGTGTTGTTCCATTCGAACGCGCCGACCATGGCTACTGGCAATCATTCGACTGGCGTGTGGGATTGCGATATCGACATCATCGTCGCCACGAACGATGCCGACCGCTCTTTCGGCTTGGCGCAGGAAGTGTACCAGCAGATCATGCAGTGGCCGCGTTACGGACGTACCGATTATGGCCGTGTGATTCGGATTGTCGGCAATCCCGGTTTTGGCAAGAGCGCCGGTGGCAAGCAGGCCACTGGCAAGAAGGTGAAGCAGTATTCCGCTTCCTCGTTCACCGTCCGCGCGGAGGATTCGCTTCGCGTTGGATGATTTTCCGTTTTTTCGTTTTCAAGCCTCGCCTCGTGCGGGGCTTTTCTTTTAAGGAGATATGAGATGGCGTTTAATGACGACGCTACTTTGATTGCCACTTACGGCACTTTGTTCTACGCTCCGGTCGGAACCGCTCTTCCGGCTTCCGGCGCTAAGGCGTTCCGGTTGAACTCGGACACCATTCCAGCGGGCAGTGGTGGTGGCACTTGGAAGAATCTGGGGCATACTTCCGCCGACAACAAGATTTCGTTCTCGTTCGACGGCGGCGACGCGACCACGCATAATTCGTGGGCGCGTAAGAACCTGCGCACCACTTACGCCGATTCGACGTGCACCATCACCGCGAAGTCGTTGCAGTTGGATGGCGACACTCTGAAGCTGATCTACAACGGCAATGACGAGGATGGCGGCGTTGGTGTGGACGTCACCAAGAAGCCGCAGACGTTCAGCCTGTTCCTGTTGGCTCAGGAGTCCGCCGACGATGATTCGGATATCCGTTTCGGCGCTTTGTTCCGCAAGGTTTCTGTGACCTTCGATGGTGGTCCTGATTTCTCGGGCGATGATTTCGTGGAGCAGGGCATGACCGGCGAGGTCGAGTCCGTCGCCGGCAAGAAGCCGATTGTGTTCTTCGAGGCTTCGAAGATGAAGCAGTCCTGATTCGGACTGTTCCAGTCTTCGTATTGACGCCGGACCCCTGTTTCTCCTATCCGGGGGGTTCCGGTCTTTTCCCGTTCTTCATTGACGGAAGATAGGAGATTTTCAACGCTTTTCAGATAGGAGAAAACATGGTTGACGAGACTGTTGAAGAGAACACCGCTGCGGAAGCCGACGAGTTCCGCATCCCTGAGACGTGGGCGGAGATGTGCGAGAACGAGCCGCTGTTCTCGCTTCTGCCGGAGCTGGCCCCTGCGGAACGCCTCTCGTTCAAGCAGTCCGCACAACTGCGCAAACTGTCCGGCATGGCCGGTTTCACGCTCAACGCCGGCATCAACGGCCCCGAAATCAAGTCCTTGGACGACATCGAGGCGAAGATCGACGAACGCATGGAGTTCGTCGGCACGGCTTTGGATTGGGTCAAGTCGCTGACAGTGAAGCCTGACAAGGTTGACGAATGGGTGACGGGCATCGGATTGGATGAACTGTTCTGGCTCACCGAAGCGATTCTCATGTTCTACACGGACCAACTGGGAAAATCGCTCGCTTCGAAGCGCAAGTCCGCGTCCACCCGGTCGAACTGACTTCCGACTTCCAACGTTTCTATGGTCTGGACATAACCGGCGCGAGGCTGAATCCCACCCGCGCCGAACGCCTCGCGGCGGGGCTGATGGCGATGCCAGACAGCCTGTACAGGGCGCGGATATTGGAGGATGAGCCTCCAACCGCGTCCGATGAGTCCAAGCCGGACAAGCCGACCGTACTGCCGTGGCTTGGATGGGATTCGAAGACGATGGTCGCCGTTGACGTTCGCAACATGATGAACGCGGTGATTACCGCCAAATACGGGGGCAAGAATGCCAAACCGCATCCGGTGCTCCCTCCCGGCGCTGACAAAGAGCCGCCTCGCCGGGAGAACGAAGGTACTGCCGAGAACTTCGAACACATGTTCGCGAAGTTCCACATGACCTGATTTTGAACAAACCCCCACATTCCCGTGGGGGTTTTCTATTTCCTTTTTTCTTTCTGGGGGTTGCTTATGGTGGGCGAACATCGCGCCGGTACAGTCGTCGTTCGTGTCACTGCGGATACGAAGGGTTTCCGCCGTCAAGTCGAGGAGGCCGCACGCGGCATAAACGACCTCGACGTGAACGCGGTATTCGAACCGGACACCGCCAGTCTTGAACGCGCCTACCGCGAATGGAACGGCAAGAACGCCTCCATACAATTCAATTTCAAACCCGACACGAAGAACATCGACCCGTGGATGAAACGGTTCGAACAGCAGGAGGAGCGCCTTCGTCGCGGACTCTCGCTCAAACCGGACTTCGATTCGTCCAAATTGAGCCGTGGCCTGTCCGAGTTCAATTCCCGCACCAACACGGCCCTCCGTGGCAACGGGCTGCTGAACTCGAAGCTGATCGAAAAGAACCTCGGCCAGACAGTCAAGGCGTTCGACGCCAAAGGCCGCGAGATTGCCGACACATCCTTTTTCAAGAAGTCGGCCCTCCAAAAAACCGAACAGCTTTCGTTCGCGACAAGCCTCGACAAGACCGTCGATAAGTACCGCGAGAAGAAGATGGACCTGTACCAGCAGGTCCGTGGACTCATCAAAGGCAACGAACACCTCTCCAACGAGCAGATACGCCAATTCGAGAAACTGTCCAACCGAATCGTCAAAACCCGCAACGACATTCGCGGACTGAAAGGCGACCTCGCCAAGGCCACCCGCGAAGTCGAACGCCTCGACGCGCAACGCCTTGAGATGAAGACGCAGAAGCTCCCGACATCCGACCTGTGGAAGCAGGAACGCGAAGCCGCGAAGCAGGTCACTGCGGTCAACAAGGCGCTCGCTGGTCAGGAGAAGGAGCTTGGCAGGCTCCGTAAGGCGCAGTCGTCGCTTGTGGACATCGCGTCCGATGGTGATGCGAAGCGTGTATCGAAGATGACACGTCAGGTGCGTGCCCTTGAGGAGAGCATCGTCACCGCTGGCAATTCGTTGGCGAACTTCTCCAAGGCCCGTGACACGGCTTTGGGACTGCATCAGAAGCAGGAGACGTATGCCGACTGGTTCAAGGGCCAGCAGGCCGCGTCGTCGCGTTTCGCCAAGGAGATCGAGGCGCAGCGGGCCGAGATGGCCCGCGAGTCGAAGAAGGCCAGGGACGAGTGGTCCAGTCCGGTTGGCTCCACTGGTGTGGCGCGTGAGCAGTTCTCCGAATCGCGTCGCGAGGCCGAGAATCTTATCGACACGTATCGCGGCGTCCGCAAGGAGCTTGAGTCCGACGTGTCCGCCATGAAGCGGAACAACCGGAACTGGTTCGACCTTGACGAGTACAAGCGTACCGTCAAGATGCTTGGCGAGATCGACGACCGTATCGAGAAGCTGAAGAAGAGTCCGGTCACGAAGGCGACCCGTCTTGAGGGTTCCGATTTCCAGAAGCGTCTCGCCGACCTGTATTCGAGGAACGGCGTCCGTAATCGTCAGGATATCCGTCTGCGGTTCGTCGCTGAGAATCTGCGTGAGGTCAAGTCTAAGATCGAGGCGTTCAAACGTCGCGGCGTCGATGTTCCGGTCACGTTGAAGGCCGAACTGCGGGAGATGTACCGGCAGCTGGCCTATTACCAGCGTCTTCTGAAGGATAATCCGAAGGCGCGGGTGAAGGTCGATGTCGAAGGTGATTTCGCCCGTCTGAACCGTGATATCGAACGGTTCGAGTCGCAGCGTGTGAAGGTCGAGTTCTACGAGGATGGCGCTGACGAGATACGTCGCACCATGCGGGAGCTTGAGCATAAGAGGCTTGATGTTCCGGTCACGTTGAAGGCCGAGTATTCGAACGTCGAAGCTGAGATGCGCCGGTATGCGGAGAAGCTGAAGTCCAATCCCGATGCGGAGATTCCGGCGAAGCTCCATATCGACAAGAAGCACGCCGAGGAGGAGCTGAAGAAGTTCCAAGAAAAGAACGACACCCTTGATATGGATGTCGATCTTGAGACCGCTTTGGCCCGCGCCCATCTCGCTTACTTCACTCGCCCACGCACGATTGACATCTTCGCCAAGTTCCATGAAACTGACATCGGCAAGATTCTCAACGGCATGGCGTATGGCGCGTCCGGCTTGAAGGGTGTCGAGAACCAGTTCCAGAATCTTGTGAACCTGTTTGACACGTTGGACAAGAAGGTTCCACGTCTAGCGCTTGTCGGCACCGTATTGTCCGATATCGGTGCTGGTGCAGTGAACGTCTCCGGTACGGTCGGCGGATTAGGTAAGAGCATCGTGAGCCTTTCCAAGGCCGCTTATGCCGCTCCCGCCGCGTTGACTGGCTTAGGCGCCGCGTTCGCCACGTTCAAGATGATTTACGGCGACAAGGGCGAGACATGGAGCAGCCAGATCGACTTCGCCAACACGAAGCTATCACAGCTTTCCCAGAGCGTGCAGGATGCGTTCTATGGCAAGGCGAAGCCCGCCATCATGGATACGGCGAACGCGATAGGCGATTCGCTGGTACCGGAGATGAGCACTCTCGCCAAGCATGAGGGCGAGATAGTCGAAAAGCTCATGCTCGCCGTGAAGGCGTCCTATCAGGCGAATGAGCTTCCGGCGATTTTCGACCGTGTGAACGAGTCGATGGACAATCTTGTTCCGGGTGCCGAATCCCTGATTACCGCATTGTCCCATATCGGCATGGTCGGCGGCAAGTATCTGCCGCAGTTCACGCAATGGTTGAGCGAGGATGCGTCTTGGTTCGCCAAGTGGGCCGAGAACGTGATGAACGACTCCGACCGTGTGGACAGGGCCATGTCCGAGGTCAAGGAGCAGGCCGGTTACTTGGGTTCGTCCCTTCGCTCGTTGAAGGGCATCGCCCAAGGCGTGTTCGCTCCGATTGCCCAATACCAGAACGGTATCGAACAGTTCAGCAGCGTGTTGCAGCGTGCCGACCGTGCGGTTAATTCCATGAGCGCTCAGGATACGCTGCGTGCTTGGGTGACTGGCGCTAGGGACGCGCAGAAGGGCGTCCGTGACGCTTTCACCGATATTGGCCGTGCGGCCAATGAGTCGCGTACCGATCTTGCTGGCACGATGACGAATCTTGGTCAGTTGACCGGTAATTTCGTCGCTGATGTGTCCAAGCTGGCTTCCGGCACGTCCGGTAGCGTCCGCACGTTCTCCGGTGATGTTCGTGATGGTCTGAGCATGGTCACTTCGAGCATCGCTTCCACGTCTCCGATGTTTTCGAGTCTTGTCCGCATGGCGGGCCAGTTGTCGAAGACGTTCGGCGGCACTCTTGCGAACTCGTTGAAGGCGGCTGCTCCTACGATTGAGACCATCGCCAACGCCACGAGCGCGTTGAGTGAGGCTTTCTCGAAGCTCCCAGCTCCGATTCAGGGCATGTTGGGCTTGTGGATGACGTTCGGTCGTGCTGGCAAGTCAGCTTGGACGGCGTTGAAGAGCGGTGCTTTGGAGAACATCCAAAGCACGATGCAGTATCAGAACACGTTACGTCAGTTGGGTGTGACGGCTGACAGCACCAAGGTCAAGTTCACTGAGCTTCTTGCCGCTATGGCGCGTTTGGAACGCAACAGTACCGCTGCCAATCTGACCGGTGACGCGATGATGTACGGGAATGTGGCTGGCATGTTCACTTCTTCCACGAAGGGCATGAAGGAGATGTCCTCCGAGGCTGAGAAGACTGCCGTGTCGGTCGCCAAGACCGGTACTGAGACCCGCCTTGCCGCAGAAGGTGCCGTCATGTTGGGTGCGAATGCGGCCAGTGCCGCCAAGGGTGTTGGGTCGGTTCGTTCGAGCGTTTCTCCTGTTAAGAGCGCTTTGAGCGGGTTGAAGACAGTGGCTTCTGATGCTGGAACCGTGTTGATGGGCGCGTTCGGTGGCCCTGCCGGTATCGCGTTGACTGCTGGATTGACTGTTGTCGGTACGGCTTTCAGCGCGTATTCCCAGCATGTGTCCAAAGGTAAGGCTGAGGTTGAATCGTTCAACGAGGCGGCTAAGGCGACACCAAACGCATTGTCCGATCAGGCTTCTTCGCTTGAAGGTCTTAAGAACCGTTTGGACAACTTCGGTTCGACTGTGAAGAACAATCTCAATACCAGCCGTGACTTCTTGGACAAATTCAAATTCGGTGAGGTTTCCGCCGAAGATTTCAATAGTGTCTCTGATGCTTTGAAACGTATAGGCGAGAGTGAGACCGCAGCGTCGAAAGCCACTTCCGGTTCTAATGCCGAGTTTGATAAGTACATCAAGAATCTGCAACGCATCGAGGATGCTGGCAGTAGTTGGAGTACTAATTCCGCTACCGGCGACATGGTGCATAACCTATCCGCGCAAGGTAAGGCCGCTCAGGTTGCCCGTGAGGGATTGCAGAAGCTTCGTAAAGAGCAGACCGATGCTTTGCAGGAACAGGCTACCGCCGCTGGTAAGAGCGCGAACTACGTGCAGACGCTTCTGAACGAGGGGCAAGGCTATCAGGAGATTGCCGATGGCCTGTTGAGCACCACTGAGAAAAAGGAGCGGTTGGCTACCGTGACAAGCTCTTTGGCGTCGCAGATCGAGTCCCAGCGCAACGCGAACATTCAGGCCGCCGCTGCGGAAAGCAGTTATGCTAAGACGTTGCAGCAGGTTGGCGACGCGGTGAAGACCGTGAATGATCTTCATTCGCAAGGCCAGCGTGTTTGGGATGCTCAGAAGAAGAACTTCGATTACACGACCGAGGCTGGCCGTACCGCCGCCGACTCGCTGACTTCCCTTGCTTCCAGCTCGAACGATTACCTGAATGCGATGATTAAGCAGGGCAAGTCGCAGAAGGAAGTGCTTGCCAAGCAGAAGGAATTGTCCAGCAATTTCAACGCTCAGGCCAGTGCCGCTGGTTTGGACGCCGCCGCCGTTGACGGATTGAACTCCAGTCTGTTGATGACTCCGAAGGAAGTCAAGACTCAGATAAGCGTTCAGACGTTGAATGCGCAGATGCAGCTTGCGAATGTTGTCGAACAGATTGATTATCTGTTTCCTGACGGCAATCGTAAGCAAATCAAGGAGATGATTCTTAATTCGATTTGGAGCGGCAAGACTGATGCCGAGGACTTGTCCAATCTTATTTCAAAGTTGGCTGACCATAAGCATACGGTCGTGTTGGATGCCGATGGGCGTCCTGTTGCTGTTGCCGTCGATGATGTGACTCAGGCTCTCTTGAAGGTTCCCGAATTGAAGAAGGTGTATCTCCAAGCCATTACGGAAGGCAAGAGCGATGCTGATGCGTTGAAGGAGACGATTGAGTCTGTTCCGGCGTTGAAGGATGCTTATGTTACCGCGAAGGCTCAAGGCAAGACTGATTTGGATGCTTTGACTGATGCGATTATGCAGGTTCCTAAGTTGAAGGAAGCATATTTGAACGCTACCACCCAAGGTAAAGACCAGGTGGATGCTTTGAGTATCGCGTTGAGTCTGATTCCACAAGAAACGTTGGCTCAGGTTTCCGCCGAGGTCACTGGCAAGACGGATGCCGATTCGTTGAATCAGGCCATCAGGAATATTCCGCAATTGTGGAACGCGTATCAGAACGCCATCCAGTCCGGTAAGGGCGGTGCCGACGCGTTGCGTGATGCCATCAAGTCGATTCCTCTTGCTTGGGACGCCTATGAGAAGGCGACAGCCGAAGGAAAACCTGAAGTTGACGCACTAGCTGATTCAATCAGGGCTTTGCAGAGCAGGACTGTCACCGTCACCACACAGTTCGTCACTACCGGAAGCAACCAAGGTGAGCATATTGGATACGGGACGATTCCGAAGGCCACTGGTGGTCGTATTTATGGCCCTGGTACCGGCACGTCTGATTCTATTCCCGCATGGCTGTCCAATGGCGAGCATGTCATTCGTGCCGCTGCGGTGAACAAGCTTGACCGTACTGTCGGCCCGAATTTCCTGAACGTGTTGAACGCTACCGGTGATTTGGATAAGGCCGTGTCGCAGGCTCGCACGTCGTATGCGCGTAGTGCGGTTGATATGAGTCGTACCGCGTATGCGTCTGGTGGTCGTGTTGAGAAGATGATGTCCAACGCAATCGAGGTCAACGTTCAGGTGCCTGATTCGAGTCGTGAACTGGTTTCCGCGGTGAATGATCTGCGTCGTGAGGTTGCGGGCTTCCGTGATGGTATCGGCGGTGAGATCAGCCGTAACAGCAGTCCTTGGCCGAGCAAGCGTGATTTCGTCCGTGATGTATTGGAGGCCAGTCGTGGCAGGTGAGCTTGCGTATGTGAGTGGTCTGACCGGTGAACGGTTCGACGTGTCGGATTATGAGACCGTTGATTTCGAGGACGCGTTGGAGTTGCGTGGCCGCGAATGGGATTACACGGTGCGTAACGGCGGGTTGACTGGCGTTTCGAGGAAACGTCGGGAGGTTTCCGTTGACGTGCATTATGGTGATGCGGCTGCGTTCGACTCGTTCATGCGGGCTGTTGACGCTGATCTGGCCGTAGGCAAGCCGGGACGGTTGGAGGCGGTGAATGGTGCGGGGGAGGTTTGGACTCAATCGTGTTATGCGGTGAAGTCCGAAGCTTCCTCGCATCCTGGTTCCTCCAACCCGGTGTGCGCGCTTTCGTTCGTCTTGTTGGATGGCGTATGGCGGCATGATGCCGCTACCGTGTCGTATCAGCCTGTGTCCGGGTCTGCCGCGTCTGGCTTGGATTTGCCGACCGACATGGGCTATGATCTGGCTGTTTCGCGTCCGGCATGCATGGTGTCTAATCGCATGCGTGTTCCGATGCCGTTTCGTCTGGTCATATATGGGGCCGTTTCGAATCCGTCGTTGACGATTGGCGGGAACGTGTACCGGTTGAATGGTGATGTTCCCGCTGGCGCTTACGCGGCGGTTGACTCGTTGAAGAAGTCGATCATGCTGCATGGTGCGGATGGTTCTCTGCGGAATGTGTTTTCGTGGGGTGTGCGCGGTTCCGGTTTGAATCGTGGACAGTATGTTTTCCAACCTATTCCGGCTGGTTCTAGCGTGGTTGAGTTGGGTTCCGGTTTCGGTTTTGATCTGACGGTCGTCGAGGAGAATGGGGACCCGACTTGGTTGATTTGATTTGCGCCGACGAGAATGGCGTGCCGTTCCATGCGGTTTCGGATTGCTTGTTTGATTGCGCGTGGGGGTCGGGTGAGAATGATTTCGAACTGACGTTGTATGACGGTACGGTGCTGCCAGACCGTGGTCTTGTCTATGTGGATGGGACCGAGGTTGGCGGCATCGTCGATCATATGAAGGATGAACTGTCGGATGGCGTGAGTGTGGTCACGTATTCCGGTCGGAGTTGGCATGGCATGTTGGCCGGTAAGGTGTTGCAGCCTGATTCGGGGCAGGATTATCTGAAGGTGTCCGGCCCTGTGAATCAGGTGTTGTCGAGCCTGTTGGCCCGTATTGGCTTGTCTGACGTGTTCAAGGTTCGCGCGGATTCCACGAAGACGATTCCCACGTTCCAGTTCGACCGGTATTGCACCGCGTATGATGGCATCCGCAGGATGCTGACGGCGAATGATCTGAAACTCATGTTTCAGGAGGTTGACGGAACGGTATGGATGTATGCCCAGCCGATTGTCGCCCATGATGATACGGTCGATTCCAATCTGGTTGATTTTTCCATCACGAAGGATTACCGTCGCACCAACCATATGATCGGCTTGGGCAAGGGTGATTTGAGAAATCGTCTTGTCGTCCACTATTATGCGGATGCTTCCGGCAAGGTGTCCAATACTCGCACGTTCGGTGGCCGTGACGAAATCGCCGCAGTCTATGATTATTCGTCCGCCGAGAAGGACGAGTTGGACAAGCAGACGAAGAAGCAGTTGCAGGATTTGCAGGGCGCCGGCGCTGTCGATGTGACCGTGCATGACGGCTTGTCTTTGGATGTGGGCGATAGGGTCGCGGGCTGCGATCATGTTACCGGTCTGACGGTTACTGCCGTCGTGTTGAAGAAAATCGTGAAACTGTCTGGCGGCTTGCTGTCCGTATCGTATGAGGTTGGCGACGCGGCTTCCTCGAAGACGGAATATTCGAATTACACGAGTTCCTCTTCCTCTTCGTCTTCCGGTGGTTCGGCTGGCGGTGGCATGTCTTTGACGGCTGGCCGTGGCCTATCAATTTCAGGCGGCACGATCAACGCGGAGGTCGCTTCCGAGGATTTGGATGCCGTCAGGCAGGTCGCCGAGTCGGCGAACAAGACGGCGTCTGGGTTCGCGGCGCAGATCGGCAAGGCGAATCAGACAGCCGAGGATGCGAAGAACGTCGCCGATGCGGCCAAGACCGTGGCCGACAGTGCCAAGTCGGGCATGATGACCGATTCCGAACGGTCGAAGCTCGCTTCGGTCGAACGGGGCGCGAACGCCTACACGCTGCCGAAGGCATCCACGGACGTGCTGGGCGGCGTGAGGGTGGACGGTTCCTCGATCGTGAGCGTGGATGGTGTCATCAGCGCTCATGTCGGCGACGGCGCTTCCGGGCGGGTCGTGTTTCCGATCGGCTATGTGGTGATGAACACGACTGGTGTTGACCCTTCCGTGGATTTCGGCGGCACGTGGAGGCAGTTGCCTTCGCTTGGCTGCTCAATGTTTGAAAGGATAGGCTAGTGAAATCTGACGGTTACTCGAAGTACGTGTGCGACAAGTGCGGCAAGACCGCTTATGTCGCAGCTGGCGATACGGAGGCGCGGGAATGGTTCACCGTGCGCCGCTATTCTGCTGGCAAGGCGACCCGCATCGCGGATGATGTGGCGCCCGACATCTACGAATTATGTTCCCAATGCAATGCGTCTTTCATGACGTTCATGCAGGAGAATGATGAAGCGTTTGAAGCATGGTTGAAGGAGGTAGAACAGTGACCATCGAACTGGTTGACGGCAAGGCCGGAGTCGCACACATCTCAAGCGAGGACAAGGCGATCATTCACCAGGCCAAATTCGGCAAGTCCGATATGGTGTTCGATTGGGGTGACGTGCTGAAATGCACGATGGGCAGTGCGAACAAGGCGACCATCGGCACGGGCTGCGCGAGCATCCAGGGCTTGGACTGGCATATCACGTCGGCGGAATCGGTGACGATCTCCAACGGGTCGCAGGGCATGAAACGCAACGACATCATCTGCGCACACTACCATCGAGATTCCAAGACCGGTAATGAGAATGTGGCATTGACCGTGTTGAAGGGTACGCCGAATGCGACTGCCGCCGCTGACCCGACCATTCCGTCAGGGAAGATATTGTCCGGCGCGGTTGACGCGTACATGCCGTTGTGGCGCATCCCGCTCGACGGCATCACGGTCGGTACGCCGGTGCGCCTGTTCACGCCGAGGGGGGGCTTGTGGGATTCCGTAACCCAGACGTGCCAATTGCAATGGCAGTCCACCGGCTCGTTCGTTCCGGTGACTTACGGAGCTTCGAACACCATCACGGTCAGGGATGGTTTGATTTTCGTGGACCTGTCTTCGTTCAGAAGCACCGTGAACGTCGGCAACTTCACTGTCTGGCTGTTCAAAGCGGGCGTGAAGCCATCCAAAACGATCGGTCTTGGGTGCGTCGCGAACGTGAACGGCACCACGTACGGAAAACAGTCGACCTGGAACACGGACGGGTCGGTGACGCTTATCGGAGGCGTGAGCTCGTCCGATATCGTCCAATGCTTTTCGAAGACCATTCCGGTGCCCGATGGCGTGGAATTCGTCTAGGTCGCCAGCCAGCAACCATGCGATGTGGAATATGCATAATTGGGATTCCGCAACCGCAGACGCTTATCGCCTTACGGCGGTAGCCAGAACGGCGGCTTTTTTACCACGACGATGACCTATATCGTTGCCTAAACCGTCGCAACTGGAAACGATATGCTGCCGGCATGCCATGTGTTTGCGGGAATGGTCGTATCATACGCGGGACGGAAATACACGCTGCTGCCGACCACATAAAGCAGCCGATTCTGCATTTGACTGCCCTGCTGACTGTCCACGAACACGCCGAAACCTTCCATTACGGCCCGCACATCCATGCTTGCCAAAAGCACACCATCCCACGCCTTCTTCTGGAATTGGCCTTTGTTGACCCACCGGCAGTAGATGGTCGCCAAGCCATTGACGATGCATCCACTGATTGTGAATTCCGGGTCGGTGGTCACTTTCGTGAAACGAATCGGGGTTACGGAATGCTATCAGCAGGTCAATATGAGTTTCTGCCATGCTTTCTGCATGTCCTTGAGGACGCTCAGATCAGGCTTGAGGTAATACCGTGCGGTGGTTTGGATGTCGGAGTGTCCGAGCTGCCGTGCGACCACGCTGATGTCGGTTCCGGCTTTGATTGCCAACGTGCCGAACGTGTGGCGCAGGTTGCGTGGCGGCACGCAGGGCAGTTTCATGCGCTTGCACCAACTGCGGTAGTGGTTTGCCACTTGGTTCGCGTTCAGACTGCCGACCAGTCGTCCGGTCTTCGTGCCGTGACGTAGTTCCGCCAAGCGTTTGACCGCGAACCGTGGCAACGCGACGGTTCGTCGGCTCAGATCGGTCTTCGGTTCGGTGACGGTCTCATGGCCCGCCACCCACTGCACCGACCTTTTCACCGTGACGGTGCCGCGACGCAAATCCAAGTCGGCCCATTCCAAGCCGACCGACTCGCAGCGGCGCAATCCAGCGCACACGGACACCAATAGCCACGCTTCCAATGGATGCCCGTAGAAGCCTTTCAACAGGCGTCGGACTTCCGACGCTGACAGTACTTGCGGCTCATAGTGTCGTAGGTGCGGCAGGCGTATCTCCCTTCTGGTCACGTCATTGTCGGCCAAACCGCGTTTGAACGCGAGGCGCAGTATCGCGCGGAACACCGCGTAGGCCTTGCGTGCCGCTCCCGGCTTGTCGAAGGAGTCCAACCATGATTCGATGTCCGCCACGCTGATCGCGTCCATGTCCCTTCCGCTCCATTGCGGGAGGATATGGCAATTCAGGGCGCTTTCGTAGCCTACTTTGGTGCATTCGCGGAGTTTCGCACATGAGGGTTTCCAAACGGTGGTTACGAATGTGTCGAAAAGCATTGGTTCCTTTCCAATTCTGTTGAATAATCCCACACATCGTCGTGTTGCCGTTGGACGGGCGTGTGTGTGTGGGTTTTCCTATTGTTCCATATCCCTGTTTTTTAGGAGGATATTTTGACTCAGATCAAATTCGATTTCGGACATCCAAGCGCGGATGGCATAGCGGACTTGGCTGGCGAGAAGATTCATGTGGTGCCGACCGACCGGTTCAGGAGCGGCAGTCGTATCGTCGTACGCGACTCGTTCGAGGTGCGTTTGGACGAGCGCGGAACGGCGACCGTCATCGTTCCGCCGACCGACAGCACGTTCGCGTATGAGGTGACTGTCGGAGAAAGTGAGGATACATGGCGTTTCGTCCGTTGCGTCCAGGTGCCGGATTCGAACACCGTGTTGAATTTCTCCGATTTAGTCGAAGTCGATTCGACCACGCTCACACCGGTGCAGACCGGTAATCCGTTGGCTGATATCGACCAGTCCGATGTGGATTGGGCCCTGTCCACGATTAACGCCTGATTTCAAGGAGGTTTGTTTTGGCTAATCCCGATAAGTTTTTGCGTCTGCGTGATTACGCCCGTTTGGAGCGCGCGCAGAAGAATGGTGTCGTGGATGGCACCAAGTTCGCCTACGACGGTGCAAAGAAGATTGTGTCGAATGTGCGCGAGTATTTCGCCGCGCATCGTGACGGGCGCACGTATGGTGTGCGTTTCCCGCTCTATAGCTTCTCCAATTCGCCGGACGGCGTGAAGGTCGGCGACAATGCCGGTCTGACCGTCGTACCAAGCTCGAATTATCGTGCGGGCCGTGACGATTACGCTGGTTTGAGCGCGTTCCGTGTGTTCGATGCGAACGTTGCGGTGGCCGATGATGGCACGCCGGTCGTGAAGGCCATCAAGGGTTTGGCTGGCAATTACGCGAAGGACGGGTCCAACGGCGACGTGTTCGTCATCACCACTCCCGGCTTCTACCGGTTCGAGTTCGACACGAACCATTGCACCATCTGGTATTCGGACACGCAGTACGACGGCTATTCGCCGATGCCGGGCGCGTTGCTGCCGGACGGTTCGCTCCGCCCGTGCATGGCGTACGCGAAATACCCGCTGTCCAATTACGGCGGCAAGGCCGCGTCCGTCTCGGGTCAGATTCCGGACTCCATGAGCGAACAAGGCTCCGTGGCCGTAACCACCAGCAAAGGCAAGGGCTACAGCGGAAAGACTTCCGCCGACACGTTCTACATGCAGCTCATGCACATGCTCAAATACGCGACCAAGGACATCGAACGCTACTTGGGCGGCGACTTCAACGGTTCCGCTCAGATCAACGTCAGCAAGGCCGAAACCAACGTCACACGCGCGTTGGTCAAGGCCACTGACGCGGCAAGCATCGACCTCGGCTCCTATGTGAGCGTCGGCACCGGCACCGACCGTGGAGACAACAAGACCGGCGAGGCGGCGGCATACCGCAAGGTCATTTCCAAGACCGTCGTGGACTCGGCAACCACCGCGATCAACGTGTCCGGCGCGGCCTTCACGACCACGACGGCCATGCATGTCACCCAGATGCCGTACCTGACCGGTTCGACGGACGGCGTGCTCGGCAACGACGGCATCCCCCGCGAGGACGTGTCCAAAACCCATCAGCCGATCAAGTTGCAGGGCATCGAACTGTTCGCCGGAGTCTACGAGACCGAGGGCGACATCATCCTGAAGAACGTGAAGGATTCGGACACTTCCGGCCATACCGAAGTGTGGAAGGTGTTCGACACCACCAAGGCGAGCGGCATCGCCATCACCGCCGACTACGTGCATGTGGGCGACTATCCAGCCGTCAACGACAAGACCGACAACCAGTGGCAGTGGCAGACCGACTTCACTGAAAAGCACGGATTCCTGCTGCCCACCGGCGTGGGCGCGACAAGCACCAGCGGCCTGACCGACGCGCTTATCGTCAACCCGATCAGCGCTCCGGGACTGCACGAATTGCTGCGCGGTGGCAATGTCTGGGACGGCTCGCGCTGCGGGTTGTTCCGCGCGGGCGGCTGGTACGGCCTCTCGATCGCGTGGTGGGACGTCGGCGGTCGCCTATCCGTTCTTGGCCGCACGCACGCCTAGTGCGGGCGGTTGGGGGTGAGCGCCAGCGAGGGGGCGAAAGCCCCCTTATCACCCTCGTATGACTCTTGATAATATTTCAGGGATTCGTGACGGCTTCGCCGGGTTCCTCCTGCTCTTGCAGCGCGGTGGCAATCTCAGGGACGGCTCGCACTGCGGGTTGTTCAACGCGAACGGCAGGAACGACCTCTCGAACGCGTGGTGGAACTACGGCGGTCGCACATAAGGGTTAACCATTTTCCGTCACGACTACCCTCCGCTTTCGGGGATATGCGAGAGGGCAAGCCTCGGCCATGCCGAAAATCAAATCAAGCACGCGACCGGTAGGCCATAAGGCCGAACGCCGCCAACATTCCCCCTATAGCTTTCATGAAAACATATTGCAAACACAGTCGCATCACCGAACCAGCGTTCGTGCGCGACTGCATCGAAAAGTTCCTCAAAGGCAAACGCTCCCGCAGGGACGTGAACGACTTCCTCAGCCGCCATCCCGACTTGGATTCGCTTTCATGGCAGATAGCCGACGAGATAGGACGCGGCGAATACAGGTTCGCGCCCATCCGCTACTTCCGCCGTGTGGAACCGATCTCAGGCAAGATACGCATCATCGGACGCGAAAGCATCCGCCATCAGATCTACGATTACGTCTGCGGCACGGCGTTGATGCCATTGTTCCGCGCGAAGGTCGGCAGATGGCAGACGGCGAGCATCCCCGGCAGGGGCATAGCCGACGCGCGTCGCGCGATCAAACGATGGGTGCGCGAACCATCCAGCAAAGCGTTCGTGAAACTGGACGTGCGCAAATGCTATCCAAGCATCAGCCGTGAAGTGTTGAAACGCCTGCTCTCGCGTGACGTGGGAGACAGGCGGCTACTGGATTTGACGTTCCATCTCATCGACCAATACGCGGGCGATGACGGATTGAACATCGGCTCCTATCTGAGCCAATGGCTCGCGAACTACTATCTGAGCTACGCCTACCACTATTGCGAACGGCATCTAAGCAAGGAGCGCGTGAACCGCAGGACAGGCGAAACCGCCACCAGACGGCTTGTCACGCACATGCTGTTCTACATGGACGACATTCTCCTGGTCGGCAGATCGAAGCGTGACCTGACCATCGCCGTCAAACGCATACGCGCCTACCTGCATGACACGCTCCGTCTCGAAATCCATCCGACATGGAATGTCAAGCACGTCGGCGTGGAGCCAATCGACATGGTGGGCTTCACCTTCTACCCGGACCATACCGGCGTCAGGGCGGGCATCTTCCTGCGCGCACGACGCTCATTCCGCCGATACGCGCGGAACCCTACGAGTCTTCGGCTCGCATACCGTTGCGCCAGCTACTACGGCTGGCTCAAAAACAGCGATTCCATCCAATACCGGCGTCGAAACAACGTCGATCAAATCGTCCGCCGCGCCAGAAACACCGTCGCGGCAAGCCGAAAGAAAGGATAACAGATGATTCAGAACGTCTCTTCCGCAACCCCGTTGGAAAAGGTGGACTACCATCTCCGCGATGACGGACTGGCTGACATCCGCATCCGCCGCAGCATCAGGACAGTCACCCATGACGCGACCGAAAATCAGCCGGAATACGTGGAGTACACGGCAGTCGAATCCTATCAGGTGCTCCCGTTGCTCGAACAAGAAGCTCTCGAACAGGCGGATGTCCTGTTCGAGGGTGACGCCACCAGTTCCAGGCCGGTGCTCGACAGGGTGAGCGCATTGGAACAGGCAAGCCTGGACAACGCGCAATTGCTGGCCGACCTGATGGCAGGCGAGGACGGGGATACGACGGATTCCACCGATTCCGACACTGGCAAGACCGATGGCGGCGATGTCAACGACGACGGTAAGAACACCGCCGACGATTCCGCCGACAACAAGGATAAGGAGTGAGAACAATGGTTAGATTCAATCATGCCGCAGCGGTCCGCATGTACACCCGTCTGGTCAAGGCCGGACGCAAGACGCTGGACGAAGTACCGAAGGAATACCGCGCGGAGGTGCAGCAGAACCTTCTCGACCCGTGGTTCTGACGTAAGAAGGCATAGGTGAATCAGGAAGCAATCACCATCATCGTCGCCATCATCGGTTCCGGTGGTTTCGGAGCGCTCGTCCCATGGGTGCTCGACAGAATCGACAACAGGCGCGACCCGTTGCACGAGGGCGTGAAGGAGCTGCTGTTCTGCAAGCTCGAACTGCTGCACCAACAAATGGTGGACAACGGCGGCGTATGCACCGTCGAGACGAAACGGACCGCTGAACGCATTTATCGCGCCTACAGCGGTCTGGGAGGCAATGGCGTCGGCACGGAAATGCGCAACGACATCCTCGACGCGCACATACAGGAGGACAGGAATTGACGCACCTCATGATCGCGGGCGGCACCTACCTGCTGCTGCTCGCCTTGTTGCTCGTCTTCAATCATGGCGCGCACAGGCATTGATTTTCACACCAGTTTTCAAAGCCATCCCACTTCGGGATGGCTTTTCTATTTGCCCCTTGACTTGGGGGCGGGAAGGAGAGGATGTGGGCATCCTCAACAACAAAGGCAAGCCGAAGCACAAGCGTCTGCGTCGGCATATCGGCAAGCCGTTGACCGCGTTGGCTGCGGTGTTGTGCGTCGCTGTCGCGCCGGTCGCCAGCGCGAACATGAACGTCATCGACGTTTCCGGCTGGCAGTCCGCCGACGTGACGCGCGTGGTGGACGCCGACGCGGCCATCGTGAAGATCACCGAGGGTGGCGGCTACGTGAACCCGTCTTGGCGCAGCCAGACCGATTGGGCGCGGCAGACCGGCAAGGCTTGCGGCGGCTACCATTACGCGGACGGCGGCAACGTCACCGCCGAGGTGAACCATTATCTCAACCAGTTCAACGGCTATGTCGGCCAATGCGTGCTCGCGTTGGACTGGGAGTCCAACGGCAACGCAGCTTGGGGCAACGGCGACTGGGTGCGCCAGTGGGTCAACCAAGTGTATTCGCGTACCAAGGTCTGGCCCATCGTGTACGTGCAAGATTCCGCCGTATATCAGATTCCGTCCGACGTGCGCGCCCATTGCATGCTGTGGAAGGCGCAGTATGCGAACATGAACGCGACCGGCTGGCAGTCCACTCCGTGGAACGCCGGCAGCAAGGGCGAGGGCATGGTGCAGTATGCTTCCACCGGCTATCTGAACGGTGTCGGCCCGTTGGATTTGAACCTGTTCTTCGGTGAGCGTGACGCTTGGCAGAAGATCGCGAACGGCGATCGAGGCAAGACGAATGCCGAGGTGAGGCATGATCCAGTCCGACCGCAGGTCACTGCCACGCCGGACTACAATGACATGGCCACGAAGGTCATTCGCGGCGTGTACGGCAACGGCAATGAGCGTCGTCAGGCTCTTGGCGGTGCCTATGACACGGTGATGGCGATTGTGAACCAGCGTCTTGGCGGTTCTGGCGGCGCGCCCGCCGCCGTGAATTGCGGCAGCGTGTGCGTGACCGTTCGTTACGGCGACACGCTCAGCAGCATCGCGGCCAGTAATGGCGGTTCGTGGAACCAGTACACGGGGTACCGTTCCGGCAATCCGAATGTCATCTACGCTGGCGAGACCGTCTGCCGTCGCACCGGCACGGGCACGGTCGCCACCGGTGGACGGTACGTGGTTCGTTACGGCGACACGCTCAGCAGCATCGCCGCATATTACAGGGTCAACATGTACAGCATCCACGGGTATCGTTCCGGCAATCCGGCGTTGATCTATCCGGGCGAAACCCTCTACTGGTGATTGGAGTAACTATGGTCGATGAAGTCAAGGAGACTCAGAATGACGGCGAAAAGCCGCAGGAAGAAACAGGCGAGGAAAACAACTACCTCCTGCCGGACGAAGCGTACAAGGTGCTGAAGTGGTTGGCGCTTATCGCGTTGCCCGCTTTGGCCGTGTTCGTGCATGTGGTAGGCCCCGCATGGAGCCTTCCATGCGTTGACCAGATCGTGACCACGCTCAACGCGTTGAGCGTGCTGGTCGGCGCATTGATCGGTGCCAGCGAGTTGAAGGCACGGTATTCCGAGTAGAAACCTTTCATTTCTCTAACATGATGTTGGAGAAGTGTAAGAATACTATGCCCAACTAGTACGTCCTGTACAAGTTTGCCCCTCTCTCAGCGATTACGCTGGGGGAGGGGCTTTTTGTGTTTTTAGGGCGTCCTATTCTGCAATCGTCTTACAGGTTTCCGCAGTATTGCAACGTTTCCAAGGCGTCCTATTCTGCATCGGGCTTGTTCCTATTCAGCGGTTCGATTGGCTCTATCTCCATCGCCGAAGTCTATTTGCTGGCCCATTTGGTCGTAATAGCAACACTGATACATGTTGCAATGCTTTTCCCTGATGCAATCCACCACAGATTGCACAGCCGCATGTTTTTCAATGTCCAACTGCTGTTCGGTGATGGTTATTTTCTTCGGGAACTCGTCTTCTGGATGCCAGCCGTCGTATCCAGCTCCGTTTATCACCATTCTGGGCGCGTTGAGTACGTACCCATATCGTGCTACGAGTCTCAATGCTTCATCGAATCCTCGACCGTATCCTTCCTTATACGAAACTACATCAAGCTCATGCGGCATTTACGACACCTTTCTGTTCGATCTGCTTCAAATCTAATGCGGAGTTCATCGTTTCCATTGCAGCCAACCGTTCTTTCAACCCGGCATGACGATAGTGTTCGACCATCAGACGGCTGGAATGACCCACGATTTCCTCGACCAGTCCGACATCCACGCCCATTGACATGAGGATGGTAACGACGGTATGACGGGTTTCGTGACGGCTCCTATGCTCCGCATTGGGCACTCCCGCCGCTTCCAACAGTTTGCGGAACTGTTCGATATCCTCTTCCGGTTCGATAGGGGAGCCGTCATCATGCCGGAACAGGAGTCCATGCGGGTTCGGTATTTCAGCGGTATCCACCAAGTATGCTTCGAGTGTCTGCGCCAATGCGGGAATGATTGGCACTTTCCTTCCACGCTTCGATTTCGGCGGGGTGAGACACCAGCGGCCTTGCAACTCGATCATGTCGAAGCCATCTGGAATACGCCACCTCCATTGCGGACATGCGGCACCACGCTTGTATCCGCACGGGTACACGCCTTTACGGTCGGGGTCTCCGCAACCGTGCTCCTTCTTCAACTCCTCCAGTTTCCAGTTGACGGTGTATTCGCCGTAGGGGATGCCGTTTGCCGTGGTGGTCAGTTCGAGGTCTTGGAGTGAAGCCCCCAAGATTTCGCCGGGGCGCATACCGGTGCATAGTCTGAACCATTCCCTCGCGCCGTTCCGTATGCCTAGTTCGTTGGCGGCTTGGAGGATGCGTTTGGCTTCATCATCGGTGAATGCGGTACGCTCGTGGGCTTCGTTCTTGCGTTCGTCGGCAAGACTGATGTCCTTGTCCTTCGGAGTTGGAACGCCACCCATCGGATTCGTGGGAAGAATCCTATCCGCTACGGCGGCATTGCAAATCTGGTTCAACGTGGTGTGCGTCTGGCGGCGGAGACTGAGACTGGCCTTCACGTGCATTTTCTTACCATCGATGGTCTTCACGACGGTAAGACCATTTACGATGCGGTCGCAGACTGCGGCGTTCAGGTTCGACATTTTCTGCGAATGGTATGGGCGTAGATGCTTGCGGACGATGGTTCGATAGTTGGCGAAAGTCTTCGGGTCTGCATCCCTCTGCCGTCGTTCCAACCATTGTTCCGCATATGCGCCCAACGTGACTGACGTGTTGCTGGTGCTGCCGAATTTGGCTCGCTCTTGGAGCAGTTCGGTCAGACGCCGGTTCGCGTCGGCGTACTTCTTGCAGCTGTAGGTCTTCCCGTCGATCTTGAACTCGAAGCTGGGGTAAGCCTTGATTGTGCCATCGGCCAGCTTCTTTTTCCGTTCGACTTTGTATGGGTAGACGATGCCGTTTCTTGCTTTGCGTGCCATGATTACCTCCTTGCTTCCATATTCTCAGACATTCTCAGACTTCCATTTGACCTTCACTTGCGGGTCAAGTGAGGGTCAAGTGAGGTTAAACCGTTGGAATGAAGCCGTTTTGCCCAATCGTTCCAAGGGGTATTCTATCAGACTTTCTAACTGTTAATCGGACGGTCACTGGTTCAAGCCCAGTCGCAGGAGCCATTCGAAAAATCCCCTTGGAAACAAGGGGATTTTTTCATTTTCAACGACTCTTGGCATTTTTGGCCACCCTTCATGTTTATCCGTCGGCGGAAGCCGTGGTTCGTCCAGCCGTCCATGCGTATGATGAACGCATCGGGTCAATCAAACAAAGGAAGGAAGTCCATCATGTGCACTGGCGTTCGTTTCTCCGACGAAGAGGGAAACATGTATTTCGGCCGCAACCTCGACTGGAGCTTCTCATACGGCGAAAGCATCCTGGCCACTCCACGCGGCTACCACTACGACAACGTGTTCGGCGCGAGCGGCAAAGCCACGCCGAACGCGGTGATCGGCGTGGGCGTGGTCATGGCCGACCGTCCGATGTATTTCGACTGCGCCAACGAGCATGGTCTGGCCATCGCGGGATTGAATTTCCCCGGCTACGCGGAGTTCGTGCATGAGCCGGTCGAAGGCACCGACAACGTCGCGACCTTCGAATTCCCGCTGTGGGTGGCACGCAATTTCGATTCCGTCGACGAAGTCGAGGAGGTGTTGAAGAACGTGACCCTCGTCTCCCAGATCGTGCCCGGCCAGCAGGAGTCGCTGCTGCATTGGATCATCGGCGACAGCGAGCGCAGCATCGTCGTCGAACAGATGGCGGACGGCATGCATGTGCACCATGACGACGTAGACGTGCTGACCAACCAGCCGACGTTTGGCTTCCATATGGAGAATCTGCGCAACTACATGTGCGTCGGCAACGAGATGGCCGAGCCGGCCACGTGGGGCAAGGCGTCCCTGTCCGCTTGGGGCGCGGGTGTGAGCATGCATGGCATTCCGGGCGATGTGAGCTCCCCGTCGCGTTTCGTGCGTGTGGCTTATGCCAACACGCATTATCCACAGCAGGAAGGCGAGGCGGCCAACGTGTCTCGCCTGTTCCACACCCTTGGTTCCGTGCAGATGGTTGACGGCATGGCGAAGATGGGCAACGGCCAGTTCGAACGCACGCTGTTCACCAGCGGCTATTCGTCCAAGACCAACACCTACTATATGAGCACGTATGAGGATCCCGCCATCCATTCCTATGCGATGGCCGATTTCGACATGGATTCCTCGGAGCTGATCACCGCCGCCTGAGCATGCGTGGGCTTTTTCGTCCGTCGGTTCCCATACAGACGGACGAAAAAGCCGCACGATTGCCGAAAAGGACATGAAAATGGAGTCGTGCGACAGATCCACTTTTCGGATACCGGCTCTTCCATTGCCCGCTCAATGCCGTTTGACGTCGGACCAATACGACACGCCGGAATATGGACTTCGAGCACTTTAAGTTTTTAGAGTGCGGGGTATGAGCAATACGACGACCACCTGGCATTCGATCCGTGAGGCGTCCATGATTTCCGGACTGCCCGAATCGACGTTGCGTTATTACGAGCAGATCGGCATCATCGATCCGATCGCCCGCGATCCGAGTTCAGGCCACCGAGTCTATTCGGACAAGGACATCGAATCGCTGACCACCATCGCATGCCTGGCGGCGACGGGCATGCCGCTTGAATCGATGCGCGAATACCTGAAGAACCGTTTCGACGGTCCGGAAGGCGCCCGACGGCAGATCGAACTACTCGACGCGCAATCGCTGCGTCTGGCCGCGAAAGCGGAAGCCCTGCACATCCAGCAGGCGTACGTGTCGCTCAAATCGCTCTATTGGCGCGCCATCGCCGAAGGACACGAGGATGAGGCCAACCGAATTCTCGAGGAAAACAAAGACGTCATCGACAACGTCAAGAAACAGCAATCCCACAAATAAGAGGAGGAAATCCATGAAAGCGGCGATTTATAAGGGCATCAAGCAGATGGCCTGCGAGGAGCGTCCGAAGCCGGGCATCGTTGACGGCGGCGATGCGATTATCCGCGTGGTGCGCGCCTGCGTGTGCGGCTCCGATCTGTGGTTCTACCGCGATGGTGGCAAACCCGTCGACAGCCAGGCTGGCCATGAGGCCATCGGCGTCGTCGAAGCGGTCGGGGAGGATGTCACCATCGTCAAGCCGGGCGATTTTGTGATCGTTCCGTTCCCATACAGCTGCGGCAAATGCCCGGTATGCAAGGCCGGTTTCGAATCCAGCTGCCCGCATGGCGGCTATTTCGGCGATGAGGACGGTATGGGATGTCAGGCCGAATACTTGCGTGTTCCGGAAGCCGAAGGCACTCTGGTCGTAGTTCCCGGCGATGCCAAGACCTTCTCCGATGAGATGCTCGCCTCGCTGCTGACGCTGTCCGATGTGATGGCGACCGGCTATCATGCCGCGGCCAGCGCCGAGGTGAAGCCGGGGGATACGGCCGTCGTGTTCGGCGATGGCGCGGTCGGCTTGTGCGCCGTGCTTTCCGCCAAGCTTATGGGTGCCACGCGCATCATCTCCATGAGCCGTCATACCGACCGTCAGGAGATCGCGAAGAAATTCGGTGCCACCGATTTCGTCGAGGAACGTGGCGACGAGGCTGTGGCCAAGGTGCTGGAGATGACCGATGGATACGGCGCGGACGCGGTGCTCGAATGCGTCGGATCGGCCTTGTCGAACGACACGGCCATGAAGGTGGCCCGTGCCGGGGCCATCGTGGGTCGGGTGGGCCTGCCCCACGACGTCGAAGCCGATATTCCCGGCCTCTTCTTCCGCAATGTCGGTCTACGCGGTGGCCCGGCCGCGGTGCGTACCTATGACATGCGGCGCCTGCTCAAGGAGGTGCTGGACGGCAACATCAATCCCGGTATCGTATACACTGGCGAGTACACACTGGATGATATCCAAGAAGCGTATGCCGCCATGGACGAACGCAGTACCGTCAAGTCGCTGCTGCGGGTCAGCGAAGTCTGATTTCGTGGTGCCCAACGATATTTGAAACGATGGCATTGGGCTCGAATTGAGCCGCGTGAGGGAAGGATATCGACATGTTCGAGGAACTGCATAGGAAGATGAACGCCTTTTGGAACAACGATCGGACGCTGTCGCAGACCGACCCGGAATTCGTCAAGTTGTTCTCCGATTTCGCCTATGACGAAGTGATAAACGAACCGGGTGCCAACCACCCCGATCTGGACGACAAGACCCGCTCCCTGGCGATTCTCGCGGCTTTGGTTGGCTGTCAGGGACTCGACGCGTTCGAAATGATGCTGCCGGTAGCCTATGAGACTGGACTGACCTCCGTGGCCATCAAGGAGATGATCTACCAAGCCACCGCATACTGCGGATTCGGGAGAACCCTGCCGTTCCTGAAGAAGCTCAACGTTTTCCTTGGAGCCGCGAACGTGCATCTGCCGCTGGAGCCGCAGGGCACGACCACGTCGGAGACCCGCGCGCAGGCCGGAGAGGACAAGCAGGTCGAGATCTTCGGCGAGAACATGCGCGGATTCGCGCAATCCGGACCGGAGGAGACCCGGCACATCAACAAGTGGCTGGCCGACAACTGCTTCGGCGACTACTACACTCGCGGCGGACTCGACACCCGCGAGCGCGAAATGGTCACGTTGTGTTTCCTGGCCGCGCAGGGTGGTTGCGAACCGCAGCTTACGGCGCATGCCAAGGCGAATATGATCGTTGGCAATGAGAAGGCGTTTCTAATCGCGGTGGTCTCGCAGTGCATGCCGTATATCGGCTATCCGCGTACGTTGAACGCGATTCGTTGCATCGATGAGGCTGTGAAGGGCTGACCTGCCCGTTAAAAACGCCGGCAAACAAACAAAGGGCTATCCGCCGAACAAGACGGATAGCCCTTCCTTATAGCTGATTGTGGATGGCGTGCTGTGTTTACTCGCCCCACACGTCCTTGGCGATGGATTGGACGAGTGCGATCTTGGCCCACTGCTGGTCTTCGGTGAGCTTGTTGCCTTCCTGGGTGGAGGCGAAGCCGCACTGGGTGGACAGGCACAGGCGGTCGAGCGGAATGTACTGGGCGGCTTCCTGGATGCGGGCCTTGATGGTGTCCGGATCCTCAAGGTCGGGCTTCTTGGAGGTGATCAGGCCGAGCACGACCTTCTTGTCGCCGGAGACTTCGGCGAGCGGCGCGAAATCGCCGGAACGGTCGTCGTCGAACTCGAGGTAGTAGGCGTCCACGTTCTCCTCGCCGAACAGCTTGGCCGCGACCGGCGCGTAGCCTCCGGAGGAAAGCCAGGTGGAGTGGAAGTTGCCGCGGCACACGTGGGTGTTGATGACCAGGTCGTCCGGCTGGTCGGTGATCACGGCGTTGATGACGTCGAGGTTCTCCTGCTGCAGGCGTAGCGCGTCCTCGTCGCTCCAGCCGAGACGTTCGCGTACGCTCGCATCGCACAGGCGGGTCCAGGTGCAGTCGTCGAACTGCACGTTGCGGCAGCCGGCGGCATACAGGTCGGCGATGACCTGGCGGTAGGCGGCGACGATGTCGGCGGTCAGCTCGTCGTCGTTCTTGTAGAACTCGTCATACGGGTAGGCGGCCGCGTTGCCGGTGAGCACGAAGCGGGTCTGCGCGGGGGAGGGCATGGTCTGGCGGGCCACGGTGTTCTCGTCCTCGAACTGCTTGACGAACTTGAAATGTTCGACGAACGGATGGTTCTCGCCGGAGATCCTTCCGGTCACGGTGGCGGTGTCGGCCGGGGTCACCTCGTCGTGGAAGGCGACGCGGTGGGCTGCGGCGGCATGGTCCACGCCGTTGAAGCCCCACATGAAGTCGAAATGCCACCAGCCGCGGCGGAATTCGCCGTCGGTGATCACATGCAGGCCGGCGGCCTTCTGCTTGGCGACGAGTTCGGTGATGGCCTTGTCCTCGACCGCCTTGAGCGCTGCGGCATCGATTTTGCCGGCGGCGAAATCCTCACGCGCGGCCTTGAGCTCGGCCGGGCGGAGATAGGAGCCGACCACGTCGGCGCGGAACGGCGCGTTATGCGAGTATGCCATTGAATACCCCTTTTTTTTGGGAAAGCGACAAATACCTAGTGAAGGTTACACGCACGTCCCGAAACACGGGCGCACACGGCTTCTCGGCCAGTATTCGTGCTTGAATGGATGATGTTATCCGTTACACATTCGAGAATGGAAGGCAATGAGCGAATCGCGCGATCCCGCAGGTGACAGTACGACCACGAACAACATGGGGGAGGTGCGGGAAGCCGAACATCAGGGCGCGGCCGTCAAGGCGGCGTTGGGTGCGAACATCGGCGTCGCCATCGCGAAGCTGCTCGCGGCGTTCTTCACCGGATCGTCCGCCATGCTTTCCGAGTCGGTACATTCCATCGCCGACTGCTCCAACGAAATCGTATTGATGGTGGGTGGACGTTTCTCCAAGCGCAAGACGGACGGCGACCATCCGTTCGGCCTGTACCGTGCGAAGTATCTCGCCTCGTTCGTCGTGGCCACGCTGCTGTTCTTCGTCGGCGGTTTCTTCTCGACGTCCGAAGCGGTGAAGAAGCTTGTCGCGATCAGCGCCGATCCGGCATTGTGTGACGTGAACAGGATGGAACTGCTTGTCGCGTTCATCGTGGTCGTCATCAGCGCATGCCTGGAAGGATTCGGCCTGCACCAGAGCATCAAGGAAGCCAACGAGCGTATGGAACGCACGAACACGAAGCATATGGGCGTGTTCCGTTTCTGGAGACGCACCAAGTCCGCCGAACTGGCTTCGGTGATCATGGAGGACACGCTCGCCCTGATCGGCCTGGCGTTCGCAGGCCTCGGCATCGGTCTTGCTATCGCGCTCGACGACGAGGTGTTCGACGCGTTGGGCGGTCTTATGGTCGGCCTGGTCCTGATCGTCGGCTCGCTTCTACTGGCGTTCAAATCCGGTTCGCTGCTCATCGGCGAGGCCGTGGATTCCGATACGCGCGGGAAGATCGTCGAGGCGGTTACCACCACGCCGGGCGTCGAACGATTGCTGAACATGCAGACCGTGCACATGTCGGAGGACGACATCCTCCTGTGCGTCAAAGTGCAGACCAGCAAGCTCGACCGCGACTATGACGTGGAAACCGTCGACAAGATCGAGAAGGCCGTGCGCACCGCGTTGCCCTGGTACAATTTCGAGATCTACGTCGAGCCGGACATCTACAGCGCCAAACACGTGCACGCGTAACCGGTTCCCGCGTAACAGGAACCGTTCAATATGGGAAAGCCCGGACGATCTGATTCGTCCGGGCTTTCCCATATGCGTGTCGGAAATGGTGGAAGTGGGATTATTCCTCGGCCACCAGATCCAGGTAGGAGTCGTTCCACAGGTCCTCGTCGCCGTCGGGCATGAGCAGCACGCGTTCCGGATTCAACGCCTCGACCGCGCCCTCGTCGTGGGTGACCAGCACAATCGCGCCCTCGTATTTGGCGATGGCCTTCAGAATCTCGTCGCGGGACGCCGGATCCAGATTGTTGGTCGGTTCATCAAGCAGTAGCACGTTCGCGCGGCTCGTCACCAGCGTGGCCAACGCCAGACGGGTCTTCTCGCCGCCGGAAAGCACTCGTGCCGGTTTCAGCGCGTCATCGCCGGAGAACAGGAACGACCCAAGGATGGAACGTGCCTGTGTGTCGTCAAGTTCCGGTGCCACGTGAATCAGATTCTGCAACACGGTGGCGTCAAGGTCCAATGTGTCGTGTTCCTGTGCGAAATAGCCGATTTTGCAGCCATGTCCATATTCCACGGATCCGGTGTCGGGATCCTCCAGATGGGCGAGCAGACGCAGCGTGGTGGTCTTGCCCGCGCCGTTATAGCCCAGAATCACCACACGTGAACCTTTGTCGATCGCCAGATTCACGCCTGCGAACACGATGTTCGAACCATACGCTTTGGAGATGTCCTTCGCCATGATCGGCGTACGTCCGCAAGGTGCCGGCTCGGGGAAGCGGATGTCCGCCACCTTCTCCTTCTTCTGTGCTTCGGACGTGTTCTCCAGCAGTTTCTCCGCGCGGCGCATCATGTTCTGCGCGGCCACGGCCTTGGTGGCTTTCGCGTGCAGACGGATGCCCTGCTGCATCAGACGTTCGGCCTTCTTCTCTGCGACTTCACGTTCGCGGCGGCGACGTTCCTCGTCGACCACGCGTTGGTGCAGGTAGGCCTTCCAGCCGAGCGAGTACATGTCGATCTGGCCGAGCTGTGCGTCCAGATGCCACACCTTGTTCACCACTTCGTCAAGCAGTTCGGTGGAGTGGGAGATGACCAGGAAACCGCCCTCGTATTTTTTCAGATAGCCGCGCAGCCATTCGATGGAATCCGCGTCCAAATGGTTGGTCGGCTCGTCAAGGATCAGCGTATCCGCATCGGAGAACAGGATGCGCGCCAGTTCGATACGGCGGCGTTGACCGCCGGAAAGCGTACCCAACTGCTGGCCCATCACGTCCTGCGGCAGGCCGAGACTGGCCGCCATCGCGGTCGCTTCGGACTGTGCGGCATAGCCTCCGGCCTTTTCGAAATCCTGCATGGCCTTGTCGTAGCGGTTCATCGCCTTGGTCATGACATCCGGATCCGGATCGGTCATGTCCTTTTCGGCCTTGCGTATGCGTTTGATGATGCTGGCGATGTCTCGCGCGCTCATCATGCGGTCCAGTGCGGTCTGCTCCGGGTCGGCGGCATGCGTGTCCTGTGGCAGATAGCCGAGTTTGCCGGAGACACGTACCTTGCCGGCGGTCGGCAGCATATCGCCGGTGATCACACGGGTCAGCGTGGTCTTGCCGGCGCCGTTGCGGCCGACCAGACCGATCTTGTCTCCCTTGGCAACGTGGAAGTTGGTGGGATGCAGCAACGTGCGCGCACCGATCTGAATCTCAAGTCCCTGCGCCTCAATCGCCATGCCGTGATACCTCTAGTCTTTCGTGTTCCTTCAAACGCCAATCGAACATCATAGCGAACACCCGCAACCGTTTCACCTCATCTCACGTTTCATTTCCAAGCAGATGCCGGAGCAGTGATTCGCGGTGGTTGATGAAGACCCTGGTGATTTGATAGCTGTCCGTATCCTCATAATCGCAGGGATGGACGCCGTTTTCGTCGAATGACAGGATTTCCGCATCCGGCAGACCGAGCAGAATCGGCGAATGGGTTGCGATGATGAATTGTGATCCGTCGTTTGCCATTCGGTACATGTGCTCCAGCAGAGTCAATTGCCGCTGTGTCGAGAGCGCGGATTCGGGTTCGTCCATAAGATAGAGACCCTTTCCCGTGTGGGACAGGAGTATCTCCAGGAATCCTTCGCCATGCGACATCTCGTGCAAACGGGACATGTCGCCATATCCGCGACTGTATTCACGAGCCTGTGTCGCCAGCGTGAAAAAACTTTCCGCACGCAGGAAGAAGCTTGATGGGCCGATCGCATACTGCCGGTATATCGTCATCGCCTTGGCGAGATCCGACGTGTCATCGTATGTGCTGAAACGGTAGTTGCGCGTGCCGCCTTCCGCGTTGAAGCCGCAGGCGACGGCGATGCCTTCCAGCAAGGTTGATTTGCCGCTACCGTTCTCGCCTACCAGAAAGGTGACATTCTTGTGGAATTCAAGTTCGTCAATCGAACGCAATGAGGGAATTCGACTGACGTATGAATCAGTCAGCATATTCCAATCGATGCGCAGCCCCGACACAATCAGATCATCCATGCTTTTTAACAAAACCACACTTCCATATCCGGCAGAACCGACCTACAGACCGGTGGCATAGCTCGATACGCGCAACGGCTCCACCGGTCTCATATTTTCCTACGTGCCATCGTCTCTTCAGATTATAGGATGGGCCGTGGGGAAAGGCGCACATATCACAACGACGTTGTGGATGAAACGAATTATCCAATCACGTGATCGATTCGCTACAGTGGTTTCGGAACCTTTCAGGAGGGAAGAAGCATGGCAAAGGCTTTGATTGTGGTGGATGTGCAGCCAACATTCTGCGAAGGAGGCGAACTGGGCGTGCAGGGAGGCAATGCGGTCGCCGAACGTATTGCGGATTATGTGAACGCGCGTCGGAGCGAATACGCATATATCGCGACCACGCAGGACTGGCATATCGAGCCGGGAACCCACTGGTCCGAACATCCTGATTTCGTGGATACCTGGCCGGTGCACGGCAAGGCCGGAACCGCCAATGCCGAACTGCATCCCGCCATCGCCGCATTGAACATCGAACATCATTTCAAGAAGGGCCAGTATTCCCCCTCATATTCCGGCTTCGAAGGCTTTGAGGACAACACCGACCGCATTCCCACCCGTGAGGAAGTCTCCACCGCCATGGCCGCGGGCAGGACACTCGCCAACGGGTTGAAGACCGCGGGCATCACACGGGTCGATGTGGTCGGACTGGCCGAATCGCATTGCGTCAAGGAGACCGCTCTCGACGCGAAGAAGCTGGGTTTCGAAGTGCATGTCATCGAAAACCTGACCGAACCGGTCAGTGAGGAACTCGGTATCGCAGCCCGTCGGCAGATGAGTGAAGCCGGCATCATCCTTGACTGATTGGCCGGAGTCGCACGACTGCAGGTCCGCACGGGTATAGCGGCATCAATCCGTGCAAAGCACATACGCTCGCGAACGCAACGGATGGAAAATCGGCCAGCCATGACGAGTGGTTCCTCGACCAAGTAGCCAGATAAGCCAAGCGATGACTATGCCATCGAAAGCGGGTTTGCGTTCCGCGTGATCAGGACGCGTAGGCCCGCTTTTTATCAATGCTGTACTAAAGCCAATCGTCATCGTATGGTTTCGACATCATGGCATGGTGCACGGTATTCCGTTGAACTTTAATATCCCTCGTCGATGAAGATCCATCCGTGTTCCGCCCGCGCGGAACCGGGATTCCACGCGTACCAGCTTCCCCAGCCATCTTGGGACGAGTTCTGCGAGCCGGCATGGCAGGAGATGTCATTGGAGAGGTAAATCACATTGTCCATCCCGTATTCGTCAATGGCCGCGGAAATCGAAGAACTGCCACCGGAAGCCGTGACGCTGTGTTCGGCTGCAAGCAGCGCGGCCGAACGCTTTGCGTCATATCGGACGGCATCCACGCGGCAACCGTTCCAGGATTTCAGCCTGGCAAGGTCCGCCTTCACCGCGCCGTCGATCTGGGATTCGTCGAACTTGCCCGTCGCGTTGATGCTGATCCGAGCATGACTGACATCGGCAGGCCGGAGTGGCAGGTAGACGAACCGGTACGCGCCGACAGCGCATGCCACGGCGGCGACGCATACCGATGCGACGGTGATGGGTTTCTTGCTTTTCGTGGTCCGCATGATCCTCCCACATAACAGCTTTCCCTAAAGCATACAGCGGAAACGTGATAAGAGGAATGGATACCAAGACCAACAAGAACGCCCTTCAACGGATACTACGATGGAACGCGTCAAACAGGCGGAATGATTCCCCCGCTCCGCAAACGAGATCGGCAAACGACTCATGGTATTTGAACATGGACGGTGACGTTTTGACGCGTATAAAGCGTATAAAGCCGAATCCGACGAATCAGTACTGGAATGCTGCAAGGAGGGTCAGATGATATTGACCGATGCCATCAATCTCGTTCTCGCCGAATATCCTGGAATGAAGGCGATTGGTGCCGCGGAGAGTGCCGATGCGTGGATCATCGGACTCGATTTCGCGTCTTCAACAGATGACCATCCGGTGCCGGGCACACCGAGCGTAGCGGTCGAAAAAACATCAGGCGTTCTGCATGACCTTATTCCGGGGACGGAAGATTTCTGGCATTACATGACCGGTGCCAAAAAGGTGACTATTCCTCGGATTTAAAATCCGCCTTAGTCTTCCCATAAGAGCTCCCGCCTTTCACGCCTTCCGCGTGGAAGGCGGGAGCTTCCGTTATTCGCTGAGCAGTTTCGGCGTGAACGCCATGAACAGGATTCCCGCGGTGACGGCGAAGACGATGTCCGAAATCGGTTCCGCGCGGATCAGACGCCAAGCAATCCAACGGAAAAAGCAAGAGGAAAAAGACACGAAGAAACACGCCGGGCCATCTCATACCAGAGGATGAGTCACCCCAACATTTACGCCAAGGAATGAATACGACGGACGATGCCACGGACACGACCAGCCGTACTACCGTTGAACCAACAACGGAAACGAAACCCACGCACACACCACGCGCATCCCACACGCCCAGCAAAGGAAACCGGCCATGTCATACGTCCTCTACTTCAGCAAGCCATTCGCGCTCGCCATCGCAATCTGGCCATTCCTCTCACTCCTGCTCACCCTGCCCGTGCTCGCACTGCTTTACCACCGCGACAACCGGCTACGCTTCGCCTCCGCACTGACCGCATATCTCGTGGTGCTCTACCTCATCGCGCTCGCATGCTTCACCATGTACCCAATGCCAGAAAACCCGGCCACCTACTGCGCCGCCCACCATCTCAGGCCACAACTCAACCCATTCGAATTCATCCACGACATCCGAACCGACGGCATCACAGGCGTCATGCAACTGGCCATGAACGTCGTGTTCTTCCTACCGCTCGGCTACTTCATGAAACGCGTCTTCCGCTGGAAATTCGCCACGGCGTTGCCGGCCATGTTCCTCACCTCGCTGCTCATCGAAACCACCCAGCTGACCGGCATCTGGGGCATCTATCCATGCGCCTACCGCCTATTCGACGTCGACGACCTCATCGCCAACACCCTCGGCGGCATACTCGGCTACGCCATGGGAAGCATTGTCACCCACTTCCTACCCCAACAGCGCATCGACGAAGATGCCATCACCACCGAGCCAGGCTTCGTGCGCCGCTGCGTGGCGCTCGCGATCGACCTGTTCCTTGTCGAAACGGCGTCGCTGTCCGTCACGGCGCTTATCTATCTGGTTGGCGTGCTGTTCGATGTGAACCGCGCGAACAACGTCAATGCGGCCGTCTCCGCCGTGGCCACCATCGTCATGTTCGTCCTGTTCGAAGGGATCATTCCGTGGAGGCGCGCCGGCCGCACGTTGGGCGGCGGTTTCACGCGCATGACGGTGGAGACCAGGGAGCGTTCCGGCATGCGCAGGATCGTGTTCTATACGTTACGCGCGTTGGTGTTGTATTGCGCGGTCTACGGATTGTGGACGGACCGTGGCTTCTACGCGCTGCTGCTCGGCATCGCGCTTATCGTGTTCTGGCGCGTTAAAAAGCGCATGCCGTACGACTATGTCTGACCGTCGTGCGGAGCTGCCGCGAGTCCGGCGCCGCAAAAACGCGACACGCCGGGCTTGCGCGATGGCGGACGCTCCTGTATATTTTCAATTCGTTGCCCACCAAGGTGGAAAACATGCGGACATAGCTTAGTTGGTAAAGCGCAACCTTGCCAAGGTTGAGACCGCGGGTCCGAGTCCCGTTGTCCGCTCCACAAAACGAAAGCTCCCGGGAGGGAGCTTTTCTTGTATTTCCGGCAGTCGCCGGCACCGGCGAATCCAATGGAATCCGATGCCGGCGGTCTTGTTTTTTCAGTCGCCGATGTTGTCGCGTGCCGGCGTGACCATCGTCAGCATCATGACGGACGGCTCCTCGGCGTATATCGCGTGCGGGATGCGGGTGGGAAAGTAGGCCAGGCCTCCCGGAACAAGCTCCACGGTCCTGCCGTTGCCCGTCACCTTAAGCCGTCCCTTCAGCGTCTGCACGAACACCGGCATCGCGGCCGTATGCTCGCTGAGCTCCTCGCCCGTGTCGAAGGAGAACAGCACCACGTTGCCTCCGGCCTTCTGCATGACGGTGCGGGACACGGTGGACCCCTCCTGAACGGAAATCATGTCCCCGAGGTCCTCGATGTATCCCAGTTCGATCGGTTCGGCCTCATTGCGTTCGTCGCTCATCATCGTCCTCCTTTGGTTGGTGGCAGGGATGCCTCCGTCGTATCGTCTTCACGCCGGAGACACGGCATGTACGCGTGGAGGAAAAACGTTTGACCACGATGTGAACACGCTCTTGCATCGAACGCGTTTATGGTCCAGACTTTTGCCTGTTCCATGAAAGTCGGCAATGTCGCCGGGGGCAAGTGGGACGAACGGAGGTATTAAGGAAATGAACGAGAACATCGACATCGACACCACTTTCGTGCCGGACGATTCCGCCAGCCATTCCTGGACGGAGCGCGACAGCGAGCTTGTGGAGGAGTATGCGGCCCAGCTCATGGCGATGAGCATCTGAGCGGACACGATCCGAAAACGTGGGGGACGCCTCTTCCGGAAACTCCGGAAGGGGCGTCCTTCCGTTTTTTCATTCCGCCGGGCCGAAACGCCTCCGGCGCGTCCGTAGCCACATGTGTGACTATGCTTTCCAGCCGTAGCGTTTGAGACGACCGGGAGGAGACCGCATGCCGACGGACGGAAAACCGAAAAACGGCATCGTCAGACAATTGTTCAGCTATGGCGGCGTTTCGGCCATGCAGACCTTCGTGGAATTCGGCGTGTTCGCCGTGCTTCAGCTGGCCGGCCTGCCGTTCCGTCTGGCGAATGCCGTGGCCGTCTTCTGCTCCGGCTCATTCAACTACGTCATGAACCGCAACGTCACATTCAAATCCTCGTCGAACTACGCGCGTTCGATAGCCATGTTCGTGGCCATGTACTGCTGGAACCTGCTGTTCTCCAACCTGATGATGGCCTGGATCCCCGGACTGCTCGGCTGGCCCACCATGGCGGTCAAGATCGTCACCATGGGCATGCAGGCGGTCTGGGGCTTCCTGCTGTGCCGCTACGTCATCTTCAAATGACGTTCGCGCCGGACGGTTTTCCCGCCGCGATCACGGGAAAACGGACATGCTATCTTACAATGGATGCGCATCGGGAAACTTGTGGCTAAGGGAAGGACGGGACGCCGTTGGCGGATGTAAGACGGGAAATGGAACGGCTCCGGCCCGTGTATGAGACCGGGGTGCTGCGATTGCTGCTGCGCGGCAATTCCATGCTGTACGTCGCGCTGCTGCGCTCCACGTTCGACCCGCTCACCGGCGAGCTGCCACGCGAGATCGTCGAGGAACGGTTCTCCCGCAGTCTGACCCGACTTGCGGAAACGGGCGATTACACGCCCAAGGAAGGGCAGACGTCCGCGGAAGCCGCGCACACGATCCTGCAGCAGCTGACGAAGGAAGGCGAGGGCGACTACGCTTGGCTCGCCAATTCGCTCGACGTCGCCTCGCACCGCTACCTGTACCGTCTCACGGCGCGCGCCCACCGTGCGATCGAGGCGCTCGACCGGCTCGAGGACACCACGAAAGCGCTGTCCGGCGCGCAGGCCAACAGCATCATCATGGAGATCGAGCATGCGCGCATGCAGCTGACCGCCGACCCCCGCGAACGCATCCGCCTGCTCGAACGCGACATCGAGGAGCGGCAAAAGCAGATCGACGAATTGAAGCACAGCGACACGTTGAACAAGCTCACCTCGCAGCAGGTCGGCGACATCATCGGCGTCATCCACAACACGCTGCGCGGCGTGCCGATCGACCTGCGCGAACTGGCGCTCGAGGAACGCGACAACGGCGACAATCTGCGCCGAAGCATGCAGTCGGGCTCCATCAGCGTGGAGCAGGCGCTCGGCACCTACCATGACGAATACCACAGGTCGTTCCACGAATCCGACAGCGGCCGGCGTTTCGAGGACGCGTTCCAGGTGATCGTCACCGACGAGGGACGCCGCGAAATCGACGAGGCGGTGCGAGACATCGCCCAGAACCCGTATCTCGAGGGCGAGCCCGGCATCCTGCTCGCCCAGGTACGCGCCGAACTCAAACGCATCTACGAGGGCATCGAGGACGTGCGCCGGCAGATCCGCATATCCGACGAGGCGGTGAGCCGTCTGGTGCGCCAGCAGACCGACACGCATTACCGCACCATGCTCGACAAGCTCCATAGACTGTTCGTGCGGGCCAGCGACGACGCGAAGACGCACCCCGGCTCGGACGAACGCCCATACCGTACGGACACCGGCACGGCGCAATTCCAGGCATTGCCGTCCAGGCCCGCGAAATCGATGGCGCGCGCGGCCACGGCCGGATTGGACGACGCGCCTTCGACGAACGTCGACGCGCCGGACCTGAAGGCCATGGTCGAGATGTGCGGCCCGCGGCTGACGCACATGATCGGACTCATCAGGCGCGATCCGGTCAAAACGGCGGACGGCAGGTTCGTGGATTTCGCGGCGAGCTTCAACCGGCTGCCCCGGGAGGAACGGCGCGAAAGCGAGCTGATCGGCTTCCTAAGCGCCCTACGCACGCAGGACGGACCGGCAACCGTGGCATGGCATTGCGTATCCATCGACGGAGGCGAGCGCGTGTGGCGCACCAGGCCGATCCTCACCACCGAGGCGGCGCTTGACGAGATCATCGAGGAGGGATGAGCATGACGGACAACACCGACGGATTCGACACTGGCATCGGCATCGAAGAGGAGACAGGCCCGGAATCCGGCATGCCGTCCGAAGGGCCGGATATGACGAGGGACAGGCCGGGATTGTTCGACGGGGATACGGGAGACATGCCTCTTGAGGCGCGTATGGCCGCGATCGCGCTGAAACGCGAACGCTACATCGACGGCAGCCTGTACGACAGGGCGTGCCAGTACCGCGAGGCCGTGGAACGGTCGTTGAACAACGACATGCTCAGACTGGTCGACAACACGAAATACCGGATCATGTACGCGTCGCCGGTCACGGACGCGGAGACGAACATCCGCTCGTTGAAGACGCGTGTGAGCCTCACCCGCGAGGAGGCCGCCACGCTCGCGGCCCTGCGCATCAAGGTGCTGGAGTACGAGAACCAGAAGACGAAGCCGGGCGACTGGCTCATCAGCTTCGACGACATCCGCGCGCTGCTCGCCACGGGAGCGGGCTTCCTCACGGCCAGCAACGACGAGGAGGGCACGGCGAAGAAGATCACGTCCGTCATCTCGCGCATGCGCACCTACGGGTATCTCGCGGAAACGGGGGACGAGAACATGTACGTGCTCACGCCATTGGTGCCGATGGTGCTCGACCAGAAGCTCGCCGACCGGTGGCTCGGCTCCGATGATACGGACGGCGATGGTATGAAAGACGCGGATGGCGATGGTTATGACGATTCGTCCATCGGCGCGGATGGTGGCGATACTTCCGATTCGACCGGGACGGTTTCGTCCGGCGTCGAGCAGGACGCGTTCGATTTCGATTCGGCCGATGACGCTTTTGATGGAGGGGAACACTGATGGAAGACGGCATGAAAATCGTTTCCGACCGTTGGATGCTGCAAAGCCGGCAGATCGTCAACTGGGGCTCCTACGGCGGCTACCACGTGTTCCGCCCGTCCATGGACGATGCGATGCCGGTGACCCTGCTCGCCGGCGCGAGCGAATCGGGCAAATCCACGCTCGTCGACGCGCAGATCTCGCTGCTCTACCCATCCGGCACCCCCTACAATAAGGCGTCGAATTCGGGACGTTCGGAACGCAACGACTACACGTACCTGCGCGGCATGATCGGCATCAGCGACGGCGAAAACGGTGAGACCCCGATCTTCCTGCGCGGCAGGGACGCGGACGGCACCCCGCAGAACATCTGGGGCGCGATCGTCGACACATACGCGAACCGCAGCGACGGCGGACTGTTGTCCTGCGCAAAATTCCTCTACCTGACCGCAGGCGACGGGCCGGACGGACTGCGCCGCCAATACGTCACCTGGAACCAGACCATCGACCCGCGCCTCATGGACCGGCACCGCGACACGTCATTCACGCGAGGACTGATGGAACAGACCTACCCAGGATGCACGACGCACGTCAACGCGCAGGCGTTTCACGCCTCCATCTGGCAGGACATGGGCCTAAGCGCCGAAGCATGCAGGCTCCTGCACAAGATCCAATCCGCCGACGCGCCCTCCAAACTCGACGACATCTTCAAACAGGGCGTGCTCGACGTGCCCGAATCCATCCGGCTCGCCCGCGAAACCGTCGACGACTACAACCGGTTCAGCGAGAACTTCCACAGCATGGAAGACAAAATGGAACGCGTCGCCATCCTGCAGGACATACAAGCCCGCTACGGCGAATACGCCAAACAAGCCAGCGAACGCCGCGAATACACGCCCATCGACCCCGACCGCGAGCAAGGCGAGACGACGCTCGCCGCATGGACATGGTCGCGCATGGCCAGCGAAGTACGCGCCGGACTGCCATCGGCGCAACGCAAAGCCAAGGAATCCCAGGACGCCATCGACCGGTCTCAGCAGCGCATCGACGAACTCGACACGCAAATCGAAGCCGTCAAAGAACGCATGAACGGCATCGACGGCGGCAGCCTGCAGCAACTCGGCAAGGACTTCGAACGCGCACGCCAGGACGCCGACGAGGCGCGCAGACAACGGCACGCCATCGCCGAACGGTTCGAACGCGTCGAAGGCAGACTCCCCGCCGACGAGCAGACATGGAACGCCAAACGCGCCGCGCTCGCCTTGTCGCTCGACACGTACGACAAGCGTTTGGAAGACGCGCGATCCGAATACCAGCGGATGGTGGTGGAACGTCACGCCCGGCAGGGCGAACGCGACCTGTTGAGGCAGGATTACCGGCGCAAGATCGAACACAGGACGCGCATCAGCGACGACATGGACCATGCGCGCACGCTCATCGCACGGGCGACGGGCTTGGACGAGACGGAACTGCCGTACGTGGCCGAACTGATGGACGTGGACGAGGGGGACGAGCAATGGCGTCTGGCGATGGACGTCACGTACGCGCCCATCGCGCAGACCATTCTCGTGGACAAGCGGCATGAGCAGGGGTTCGCCGCGAAGGTCAGCACGATCGATCCGACGCGTATGACGCGGCGTGCCTGGCGTTTCGTCGATACCGACGCGCAATACGATTCGGCCTGCAACGAGGGGTGGATGTCGTCGAAGCTGCGGTACAAGGAGGATTCGCCGTTCGTCGGATGGTTGAAGGAGCAGACCGCGTCGCAACGGTTCGACGCGCGTTGCGTGGAGGCGATCGACGACATGGACCGGGCCGAACGGCAGGTGCAGGTCGACGGGCAGATCAAATCCGGCGACCGTGGATTCCATGGCGTCAAAGGCCTGCGTCAGGTCATCGGCTTCGTGAACGAACGGTATCTGGCCGAATTGGAACGCCAGCTTGACGGGGCGGAACGGGCGTTGGAGGACGCCGACCGCCGCGGCAGGCAGATGGCCAACGCCATGACTCTGCTGCAGGACGAGCATGAGCTCGCATTGACCGTTGCGGATCTGCCATGGGGCAAGATCGACGTGGACGGGCTCGAGACGAAGGCGGAACGGATCCGTCTGCAGATCGAACGGATCGAAAGCGATCCGGAACTGGCACAATTGCAGGACGAGTTGAAACAGCTGCTACGGCAGAAGGACGACGAGGGCAAGAACAGGTACCGTGCCGAAGCGGAATTGGAAAACGTGCAGCATGCCGTCCAGGCCGAACAGGCATGGCTCGACATGCATGGCGACTCCGATTTCGACGATGCCGCATTGTCCGACATGGTGTCGAATCTGCTGGCCGACACGTATGAGACCTGTTTCGACACGTCGCGTCCGCAGGAACGGCCGCAGCGCATCGCCGGCGGTTTCGACCGTGAGGGGACGGCGCCGTTCGACGTGCGCGTGCTGCGCAGAATCGGCAACACCGTGCGTGCGAGACTCCAGCAGATCGACGAGCGTGCCGTCCAATTGCGCGCCGACACGGAACGCGCCATGGGCGACTATCTGAAGCACCATTCCACGGAGGGCGACACCGTCATGGCGAGCGTGGAGGACTATCCGTATTTCCTTGACGAGCTCAAGAACCTCAACATGCTCGTCACCCGCGCCGCGACCGACGAGGAGTATGCGAACAGCGTCGAAAAGCTGTATATGAGCTTCCAACAGCTCAACCGCGCGTTCAACACCGACGAGGAGAACGTCAGGGAGCAGCTCGACCGCATCAACGGCATGCTCAAAGGCCAACAGTTCGGCCCCCGCGGCGGCAGGCTCTCGCTCCACGTGGACTTCCACCCGATCGACCGGCAGTTCAAATCCTCGTTGGGCCGCATCATGTCGAAGCTCGACGATTGGACACGCAACGCGCGCAGCAATCCCATGGAGACGCGCAAGGCGTTCGCAGGCTGCGAAACGTTCATCGGCAGGCTCCAGGCGGAACTCGGCCAGATCCGCGACACGAACGGCATCAAGGAATACGGTGCGCGCAACCTCGATCCACGCGTGCGCAGCTCGTTCTACGCGATCGTGCACCATAACGATCTGCCCGACGAACGCATCAGCTCCACCGGCGGCAAGTCCGGCGGCGCGTTGCAGGAACTCACCTCGTTCGTCTACGGCGCGGCCCTGATCTACCTGCTCGGCGGCGACCTGACCGGCAAGCCCACCTACACCACGCTGTTCCTGGACGAAGCCCTCATCAAAGCCGACGGACGCTACACGAAACGCGCCCTGACCGTGCTGCCGCGCCTCGGCTTCCAGATCATCGTATCCGCGCCGGAAAGCAAAACCGCCGAGATCCTCAGCATCGCAGACAAAGCGTACGTGGCATACAAGGATCCCGCAACCGGCAACTCGTACCTGCAGGAGCTCGACCGCGAGCCGGCAACGCAAGCCGAAACACAAGACGCCACCGTCGAGCAGACGCAACCCGCGACGGAGGCATAATATGGCAGCGGCCAGAGACACCACAGGCGAAACGGACATCCGCCGGAAACTCGACGAATACGTCGACGCCCACCTCACCAGGCACATGTACGACACCGACGAATCCTGGCCGCTGCGCAAAACCATCCGACTGCCCAAACAAGCCGAACTGGAGCAGCACTACAACCAAATCCGCGCCCAAAACGAAACCATCCGCGACTGGGCGCGGCAACACCACTGCGAAACCAGCGAGAAAACCAAAATCGTCTCCAGCGGACTCATCCAACAAAAAAGCCCGCTCATCGACTCCGTGACCATACCCGACCTCGACACCGCCCTCCGCATCGCCACCAAACAAACCCGCGAACGCTACCTACGCGAACACGACCGCATGAGCGCGCTCGCCAAAGAATTCGGCCTCGAACCGGCGAACGCCATGAACGTCGCCAAAACCCTCAAAGACCACGACGACACCGACTTCCACCTCGTCATCCAAGCCGCCCACTACTTCGCAAACCACGACTGCCACACCATGACCCCACGCATGGCGCCCATCCCAGGATTCAGCGCCAAATGGCTCGGCACACCCAACTCCCAACGCCGCAAAGCGATATGCCAGCTCACCGGACAAGACAACCTCACCTTCCAGGAACGCCCGAACGAACTCCGACTACGCCTCATGGACGCCGAACACCACGACCAACCCGACCTCATCGTCACCCAACCATGGGTCCGCAACCAGCCAACCGACATCGAACACGCCATCATCATCGAAAACAAAGACACCTACCAGGCCATGCCCACCGTCGAACACGCCATCTGCATCCTCGGCAACGGATACGCCGCAACATCACACATCACAACACTCCTGCCATGGCTCACCACCATCCCCAACATCATCTACTGGGGCGACATGGACGCCAACGGACTCGACATCCTCTCCAAACTACGCGCCACCGGCATCCCATGCACATCCATACTGATGGACACCACCGCATACCGGACATACGAACAATACGGCACCCAATTCGACGCCAAAAACAAACCCCTCACCACACAAACCCCACAACCCACACCCGGACTCACCACCGAAGAACGCAAACTCTACGAAACACTCTGCACAGGAACAGACATCCAATACCTACGCATCGAACAGGAACGCATCCCCATACGCGACGCCACAACCATCCTGCACGACCAACACCACTGGCCAATCGACATACCCGGCAACGACATACCAAACAACAACACCAAATAGAACACCTGTTCGAAACCACAACAAAAATACGCTATCCTATACAACAGAACAGGCAACACCAAGCGGAAGAACACCATGACAACCAAACGCAACAACACGACACACAACGAAGTCGTGGTCGAACGCGTACTCACCAGCGACGCATTCCTCACACGCGAAATCAAAAAAGCCCCCATGAAAACAACAGGCGACTCACTCATAGCAGACCTCACCCACCTACCCAACGACCTCAAAATCACCATCCAAGGCGCTCGCGAGCACAATCTCAAGAACGTGGACTTGGAGTTTCCTCGCAACCGCATGGTGGTGTTCACCGGCCTGTCGGGTTCGGGCAAATCCTCGTTGGCGTTCGATACGCTGTTCGCCGAGGGCCAGCGCAGGTATGTCGAATCGCTGTCGGCGTACGCGCGCCAGTTTCTGGGGCAGATGGACAAGCCGGACGTCGACTTCATCGAGGGGCTGAGCCCCGCGGTTTCGATCGACCAGAAGACCACGAACCGCAATCCGCGTTCGACGGTCGGCACAATCACCGAGATCTATGATTATCTGCGACTGCTGTTCGCCCGCACCGGCATTCCGCATTGTCCGGAATGCGGCGCCCTGGTAAGCGCGCAAACACCGCAGCAGATGGTGGACACGTTGCTGAAGTATCCGGAACGCACGCGTTTCCAGATTCTCGCGCCGGTCGTGCGCGGCCGCAAGGGCGAATTCGAGGATCTGCTCGAACTGCTGCGTGGCGATGGTTACGCACGTGCGCTGATCGACGGTGAGATGCGGCAATTGTCCGATGACATCAAGCTCGCCAAGCAGAAGAAGCACACCATCGAAGTGGTGGTGGATCGTCTGGTGGTCAAGGACGGTATCCGCCAGCGTCTGACCGATTCCATCGAAACGGCGTTGAAGCTTTCCAAAGGCGTGGTCGTCGCCGATTTCGTCGATTTGGACGAGAAGGATCCGGACCGTCGCAAGCCGTTCTCCGAGAAACGCGCCTGCCCGAACGGCCATCAGCTGGAACTCGACGAGATCGAACCGCGCACCTTCTCCTTCAACGCGCCGTATGGCGCCTGCCCTGAATGCACGGGTATCGGATACAAGCTGGAAATCGACCCCGAACTGGTCATTCCCGATCCGGACAAGACGCTGAACGAGAACGCCATCGAACCGTGGGGCATGACCAAAGGCACCGGCGAATACTACCGCCATGTGCTTGAGGGACTCGGCGATGAGATGGGCTTCGACCTGGACACGCCTTGGAAGGATCTGCCCAAGGACGCGCGCGACGCCATCATGTATGGCCGTGATTTCAAGGTGCAGGTCTCGTACCGCAACCGTTGGGGTCGCATGCGCGAGTATTCCACCGGTTTCGAAGGCGTGGTGCGCACGTTGATGCGCCGGCATGACGAGACCGATTCCGACCAGATGAAGCAGTATTACGAGTCGTACATGCGCGAGGTGCCATGCCAGGCGTGCCATGGGCGGCGTCTGCGTCCGGAAGTGCTTGCCGTCACCGTGGGCGACGAGTCCATCGCGGACGTGTGCGACATGTCCGCCGAACGGAGCCTCGCATGGATCAACGGCCTAGAACTCGAAGGCTCGGCCGCGCAGATAGCCGGCGAAGTCGTCAAGGAGATCCGCGCACGACTCGGCTTCCTCAACGATGTCGGCCTGAACTATCTGACGTTGTCGCGTGCGGCGAAGACCCTGTCGGGCGGCGAGGCGCAGCGCATCCGACTGGCCACCCAGATCGGCTCCGGCCTGGTGGGCGTCATGTATGTGCTGGACGAACCATCCATCGGCCTGCATCAGCGTGACAACGAACGGCTGATCGGCACATTGCATCATTTGCGCGACCTCGGCAACACGCTGATCGTCGTCGAACATGACGAGGACACCATCAGAAACGCGGACTGGGTCATCGACATCGGTCCGGGCGCCGGCGAACATGGCGGCGAGGTCGTGTATTCCGGCCCCGCCAGAAAAATCACCGAAGCGCCACGCTCCATCACCGGCGACTACATCGCCGGCCGACGGAAGATCGAAGTGCCCGCCGCACGCCGCAAGACGCATAAGACCAAGCAGCTGCGCGTGGTCGGAGCCCGCGAGAACAACCTCAAGAACCTGAACGTCAATTTCCCGCTGGGCGTGTTCACCTGCGTGACGGGCGTGTCCGGTTCCGGCAAATCCACGCTGGTCAACCAGATCCTTTATCCGGTGCTTGCGGACAAGCTGAACGGCGCGCGCATCGTGCCCGGCAAGCACACGCGCGTGGAAGGCGTGGACCAGTGCGACAAGGTGATCCACGTCGACCAGAATCCGATCGGCCGCACTCCGCGTTCCAATCCCGCCACCTATACGGGAGTATGGGACAAAATCCGCACGCTGTTCGCCAAGACGCCCGAAGCGCAGGTGCGCGGCTATGGTCCCGGACGGTTCTCGTTCAACGTCAAGGGAGGCCGCTGCGAGGCATGCCACGGCGACGGCACATTGAAAATCGAAATGAACTTCCTGCCGGACGTGTACGTGGACTGCGAGGAATGCCACGGCCAGCGCTACAATCGCGAGACTCTCGAAGTGAAGTACAACGGCAAATCGGTCGCCGACGTGCTGAACATGCCCATCGAGGAGGCCGCGCAGTTCTTCAAGGCGTACCCGTCCATCTCGCGTTACCTGGACACCCTGGTGCAGGTCGGTCTCGGCTATATCCGGCTCGGCCAGCCGGCGCCGACGCTGTCCGGCGGCGAATCGCAGCGCGTGAAACTCGCGACGGAACTCCAACGGCGTTCCACCGGCAAAACCGTGTACATCCTCGACGAGCCGACCACCGGCCTGCATTTCGAGGACGTGCGCAAACTGCTGCTCGTATTGCAGGGATTGGTGGACAAGGGCAACGCCGTCATCGTCATCGAGCACAATCTCGACGTGGTCAAATCCGCGGATTGGATCATCGATCTGGGGCCGGAAGGCGGTGACGGCGGCGGCACCATCGTCACCGAAGGCACGCCGGAGCAGGTCGCGCAATGCGAACAGTCGTGGACGGGCAAGTTCCTTAGGGATATGCTGTGACTGATTTCGAACGACACAGTCCGGACGTGTGGCGCAAAACGGCGGATGCGTTACGGGAAACCGCAGTATCGGACGCCGGCACCCAATCCGACGGCAGGGGAGTGAACAAGAACGGCGCGCCCCTGTTGGGGGATACTCGCGACCTGTTCCGTCCGAAAACCTCCGACATTCCCGCGCAGCCGGGCGTATACAAGTGGCGTGACGGCGAGGGGCGCGTCATCTACGTTGGCAAGGCCAAGAACCTGCGCAACCGGCTGACGAACTACTTCCAGCCGCTCTACCAGCTGCATCCACGCACCCAGACCATGGTGTTGACGGCTCGCAGCCTCGAATGGACGGTAGTGGGTACGGAACTGGAGTCGCTCACACTCGAATACACGTGGATCAAGGAGTTCGACCCACGATTCAACGTGGTGTTCCGCGATGACAAGACCTACCCGTATCTGGCCATCTCATCAGGCGAACGCATCCCACGCGTATGGGTGACTCGCAGCCGCAAACGTCGCGATACCAGATATTTCGGCCCGTACGCCAAGGTATGGGATCTTCGGCACAGCCTCGACGCGTTGCTGAAGACGTTTCCCGTGCGCACATGCTCGAAGAACGTGTTCCACAAGGCGCAGTTGACGGGCCGTCCATGCCTGTTGGCATCGATCGGCAAATGCTCCGCTCCATGCGTGAACCGTATCGGCGCTGACGAGCATCGCAGGATGTGCGAGCAGCTTGTCGGCGTGATGACCGGCCGAATCGGCAAATCGTATATCGCCCAACTGACCCGCGACATGAAGCAGGCGAGCGCCGAACTGGAATTCGAGAAGGCGGCCCGGCTGCGCGATCAGATCAAAATGCTCGGGACCGTGGTCCAGCAGAACGCCGTCGTGTTCGATTCGGATGTCGACGCCGACGTGTTCGGCATCGCGTCCGACGAGCTTGAAGCCAGCGTGCACGCGTTCTTCGTGCGGTCCGGATCAATTCGCGGCGAACGTAACTGGAGTGTGGAGCGAGTCGAAGATGTGAGCGACGCGGAGTTGATCGCCGATCTGATCACTCAGGTATATTCGGAAACCACGGGGGAGAGCGCGGCCGTCTCCGATTCGACCGTCGTGACCGAGCAGCGCAATGCGATCGGTTCGACACAGATCGTGACCGCAACGGATGCTATCGCCCGTGCGCAGGCCACGAAGGAACGCAACGAACGTCAGGAGCAGACGGGACGTGCCGACCTGCTGGCTCCAATCGCGCCTGTTCCCCGTGAGGTGATCGTTCCAATCGAACCGTCGCGCAGCGCAGGGCTTGAGCAATGGCTAAGCGGATTGCGTGGAGCGGCCGTCACCATCCGTGTAGCCAGCAGAGGCGACAAGAAACAGCTTATGGACCGTGCCAACGACAATGCCAAGCAGGCATTGGCACGCAGCAAGATGAGCCGTATCAGCGATATGGGCGCACGTTCCGATGCGATGAACGATGTGGCGAAGGCTCTTGGGCTTGAACAGGCGCCGTTGCGCATTGAATGCTACGACATTTCCAACACAGTCGGCGGCGCATTCCAGGTAGCGTCCATGGTGGTGTTCGAAGACGCGATCGCGAAAAAGTCGGAGTACCGCCGTTTCGCCATCCGAGGTGCGGACGGGCAGGGCGCGTTGGATGATTTGAGCGCATTGTATGAGACGTTGACCCGTCGTTTCCGCCATGGCAACATCGCCGGCGATTCCGGGGAAAGCATGGACAACGAGCGTCGGATGGCCACGCAAAATGATAGGTCGGATGGCACGAATGGTCCTGAAACGGATGCCGTGCAGCAGAACACCAACCGTCGCCATTTCGCCTATAAGCCGAATCTGGTCGTGGTCGATGGCGGCAAACCGCAGGTGATGGCGGCGGCCGAGGCGCTTGCCGACTGCGGCGTGGACGATGTGGCCGTCTGCGGATTGGCGAAGCGTCTTGAGGAGGTTTGGGTGCCGGATGACGACTATCCGATCATCCTCAAGCGACAATCCGAAGGCATGTATCTGCTGCAGCGGGTGCGTGACGAATCGCATCGTTTCGCCATCACCTACCATCGTCAGACCAGACGCAAAGGAGCTTTGCGTTCCGCTTTGGACGACATTCCCGGCATCGGCGAAGCCTATCAGAAACGGCTTCTCAACCATTTCGGCTCCGTACGCGCCATGCGTGAGGCGAGCGTGGAGGATTTCGAACAGGTCAAAGGCATCGGCCATGCCAAGGCCGAGAACATTTACCAGGCATTGCATTCGTCCGTTGACATTGCTTCGAAGGCGGAGGATGCCCTCCGAACAGTGAAATCGGATGGAAACAGTCCGAAAGATGAAAAGAAATAGAATCTGTAACGAGCAATCGCTTCTGCGTTGCTAGCATGATGAATGGTGAGAGTAAGGGAGGGAACATGACCGAGGTGGACCATCGGTGCGCGGTCCTTGGCAAACCCATCGCGCATTCGCTTTCCCCTGTATTGCATAATGCGGCCTATCGAGCTCTAGGACTTGACAGCTGGTCGTATGGCAGGCACGAGGTCGGCGAGACGGAGCTTGAGGATTTTTTGGAGTCGCTTGATTCCAGCTGGGCGGGACTGAGCCTGACCATGCCGTTGAAGAAGACCATCCAGCCATATGGCGTGCCATGCAACGCGTGGGCGAAAGAGCTGAAGGTGGCCAACACCGCCGTCTTCGACTGGTCTGGCGCGAACGATAAGAACGCCGCCATCCCTGCGATCAGGCTCTACAACACGGATGTGAAGGGAATTGAGCTCGCCTTCGAGCACTCGTATCGGGCACGTGGCATGCGGATGGATTCTGGACAAGACGGCGAGGCGGTGATCATCGGCAATGGCAACACCGCCACCTCGGCTTTGGCGGCCTGCACCGAGATGCCCCACATTGGACATGTCACCGTCGTGGCACGCCATCCCGATAAGAACGAGGCGCTTGAACCATTGGCGGAAAGCCATATGGGCGTCGGCTCCATAAGCATCGTCGCCATGGACCATGCGGCGAATCTGCTGTCCCATGCGGACGTCGTCATCAACACCATCCCCGGCCTTGCCGCCGATCCGATCGCCGAGGCGTTTGCCTCAGCCGGCATAGTCACGAATGGCACGCTACTCGACGTGGTCTATGATCCCCGCCCGACCAAGCTCATGCAGGCCTGGAGGTCATGCGGCGGCACCGCCATCGGCGGCGAGGAGATGCTGCTGTACCAAGCCATGATTCAAGTCTGGCTGATGACCGGCATATGGGACAACGATCCGCCGACCGAGCCCACCAGCCATCAGAAAGTCGAAGCATTGGAGCATGCCATGCGCTCCGCGCTTAAGGAGGCCCTGTGATGAACGAAAAGAACAACGCCGTCAACCAGGCAGGCAGACATACGAGCGTGCCTTCTCCGGCCGCAGGCTTCGAAGTGCTGCTCATCACCGGCATGAGCGGCGCGGGCCGGTCCCACGCGGCCAACAGCATCGAGGACATGGGCTGGTATGTGGTCGACAACATGCCGCCGAAACTGCTTGTCCCGCTGGTGGACATGATGACCAGCTCCGGTTCGAACATCCACAAACTCGCCGCGGTCATCGACGTGAGGTCACGTGACTATTTCGACGACCTGTCCGCCGTGCTGAGCCATCTGGACGATCTTGGGGTGAAGACCCGCATCCTGTTCCTCGACGCCAGCAACGAGGTGCTCATCAAGCGCTACGAATCCGTGCGCAGGCCCCATCCGCTGCAGCAGGGCAATCGTCTGATCGACGGCATCCTTGAGGAACGCGACCTGCTGAAGAACCTCAAAGAGCACGCCGACATCGTCATCGACACCTCGGCATTGAGCATCCATCAGCTGTCCACGAAACTGTACGAGGGTCTGCTTGGTTCCGGACCGACCACGGTTTCCGTGCATATCTTCAGTTTCGGATTCAAATACGGCATTCCGATAGACGCCGATTTCGTGGCGGACGTCCGGTTCCTTCCCAACCCGTTCTGGGTGCCGGAGCTTCGTTCGCTGACGGGCAAGGACAAACCGGTCAGCGACTACGTGCTCTCCAGCGAGGGCGCGGAGGAGTTCCTTGACGCCTACGAGAAAGCCATCGCCATCGCCATCGAAGGTTATGCGCAGGAAGACAAGCACTATGTGACCATCGCGTTCGGATGCACCGGCGGCCAGCACCGTTCCGTGGCCATGAGCGAGGCCTTGGCCAAGCGCCTGCGTGCGCGTGGTCTCACGGTCTCCGTATCGGCCCGCGAGCTGGACAAGCGTTCGGCCGATTGATGACCGCATTGTGAGAAGACAGTATCCAAATACAAAGAAAAGCTGCCGGCTTTGTCCAAGTTATTCGGTATCACAGTAAGCCGGTAGCAGTGCGGGTCGAGTCCGCGACTCGCCTGAAATTATAGGGAAGAACAGGAAAGTAGGAGGTTGGCTCTTGGCTCTTCTGGATGACGTCAAAAGCGAGCTGGCCGCAAT